>ENA-OUOG01000548-OUOG01000548.1-marine-metagenome-genome-assembly--contig:-NODE-548-length-48928-cov-5.498721_pt1 | contig 48928 bp, 17 predicted proteins | sample MGYA00248635_ERZ508505 | MGnify/ENA primary metagenome ERZ508505 (study PRJEB26176, sample SAMN06267871) | marine metagenome | isolation source: Saanich Inlet, British Columbia, Canada | place: Pacific...
GGTGGACGTGCTCGTGCGCGGCGGAGGGCGGCCACCTCGAGGTCCTGAAGTGGGCGCGCGAGAACGGCTGCCCGTGGGAAGAGCGGACGTGCACGCACGCGGCAAAGCACGGCCACCTGGAGGTGCTGAAGTGGGCGCGCGAGAACGACTGCCCGTGGAACGGGCTGACGTGCGATTACGCGGCGGAGGGCGGCCACCTCGAGGTGCTGCAGTGGGCGCGCGAAAACAACTGTCCGTGGGACAAGGACACGTGCGCGTACGCGGCGAAGGGCGGCCACCTCGGGGTCCTGAAGTGGGCGCGCGCGAATGGCTGCCCGTGGGACGAGTACACGTGCGAGTACGCGGTGTTGGGCGGCAACTTCGAGGTGTTCGACTGGGCGCGCGCGAACGGATGTCTGTTCCGTGGGTCGTGATGACGTGCTCGCTCGCGGCGGGGGACGGCCACCTCGAGGTGCTGCAAAGGGCGCGCGCGAACGGATGTCCGTGGGACGAGGAGACGTGCGAGAATGCGGCGTATGGTGGTCACCTCGAGGTGCTAGAGTGGGCGCGCGCGAATGGCTGCCCGTGGGACGAGGAGACGTACGCGTACGCAGCGACGGGCGGCCACCTCGAGGTGCTGAGGTGGGCCCGCGAGAACGACTGCCCGTGGAACGCGGACACTTGCGCGGGCGCGGCGGAGGGCGGTCACCTCGAGGTGCTGAAGTGGGCGCGTACGAATGGATGTCCGTGGGACTGGAGGACGTGCTCACAAGCGGCGGATGGTGGCCACCTCGAGGTGATGAAGTGGGCGCTTGCAAATGGATGGCCGTGAAAAAGTATCAAGGAAGAGACTGAAGAGCGACGAAGCAAACGCTATGATAGAGAAAGTTGCACCAGGTTTCGCGACGAAGTGGTCGCGCGTGTTTCGCCGGTGTTCGTGTTTTGTCAGGAACGAGGTTTTCTGCTCATTTTCGTACCCTCTCCCTCGCCGCGTACACCGCCTCGTACAGCTCTCGCCCGAGCCCCTCCTGCTCGTCCGTCATCAGATCCCACAGCTCCTTCGAGAACGCTTCCATCACCGTGTCCTCCAGCTTCACCCTCACCTCCCTGTCCTCGTCCACCGCCACCTCCTCCTCGCGCAGAGCGTCCACCAACTCCTTCTCGGTCGGTTTTCGGGCGGGATCGATGCGAGCCACCGTCGCGCTGTTCGCGAGCGCGCTCGCCACCGCGCCGCGGAGCTCCTGCTTCGCGCTCGCCTCCTCCACCAGCCTCCGGCGGAGCGCGTCGAACGTGCCGTCCTGGCGAAGCGCGTCGAGCACGCGTTTCTCCAACTCGCGCGCCTCGCGCACTTCGCGCGCGAGCGCCGCGTCGTCCTCCATCGCGCCGGTGAATGACGTCCGGGGCGCCCGAGTCGCCGGGAAATGTCAAAAGAATGCCGCGCGTTTCCAAAGTCCAGCTCGGCACCGAAGGCACCTCCGCTTCAAAGCGACGCGCGCTCGGGCGCAGGCGCGGGGACGATGTCCGCCCATGCGGGCTTTTCCTGTCGCGGAGGGCTCGTCGACGCGGGGAGCGCGGCCTCGATGTGCCCCTCGCGCCTGCCCCGCGCCCCGCGGCGCGTCTGCCCCGCGCGCGCCCGGCGGGATCTCACGTCGCGCGCGGTGTCCACCGATTTCTCGACGGACGAGACCGCCTCTTCTCGCGCGACTGCCCGGCGCGTGACGCGCGGCGCGCCATCTGCTCGTGACGCGCCTCCCCTGGACGAGTACCTTAGACTGGTGGAGCTCGCGGACGGCTCGTGGGAGCTGCAGAGCGCCACCGCGGTGTTCCGCCGGCGAGGGACTCGTCCCGGGGACGCGCGCGAGGTGACGCTCGCCGCCACCGTGCACGTCGGCGACGCGGAGTATTACCGAGGCCTGCAGGACGAGTGCGAGTCCAACTACGACGTCGTGCTGTTCGAGCTCATCACCGGCCAGAAAAACCTCGTGCCCGGCGAGCCCCCAAAGCTTCCCGACCGACCGGAAGACTGCCGCGCCGTCGCGTGGGGAGACGCGGCGAACGAAAAGCTTCAGTCGCTCGAGGACGCGGCGTTTGAGGATTCGCGTGGAGAGCGCGACGCTTCTTCTTTCACTTTCCTGCCCCGCCTCGGGGTGTCGCTCGCTCCGACGGAGGACTCGCGCAACCTGGCGTACGTGCACGGCCTGCGCGCGCAGCTGGACGCGCTGGACCTGACGCGCCCCGCGTGGTACGTCGCGGACATGCCGAAGGAAGAGCTGACTCGCCTGCAGGCGGAAGCCGGCGAGGCTTCGTTCGCGTCGGCGCGCGCGAACGCCAACCTCAGGCCAACCTCGCAAATCCCGGGCGTGGGCGCGAAGGCCAAGTCGCTTTTTGACCGTTTCCGCGGCGGCTCGAACGGGGGGGGCAACGGAAACGCCGCGGGCGCGTTACCACCCGCGCTGGAGGCGCTCGTGATCGCGGCGCGCGGCCGCGCCGGCGGCGGCCCCGTGAAACAACTCGCGCGCGCGCTCTGCTGGCTCGTGCCTTGTCCCGAGGCGCACCTTCTGCTTCTCGACTGGGTGTGGGGCGGCGGTCGTCCCGCGCCCGTGCTGGGCGCGATGCTGGACGCGTTGGCGAGCGGGCAGATCGAGAGCGTGCGGCGTTTAGCGTTCGCGCAGATGATCGTCTCCGCGCAGGCGAAAGGCGCCGTGGGAGGAGGCTCGGAGGTTCCTATTTTGGTGCGCAAACGAAACAAACGCGCGCTGGAGTGTCTCCGCGTCGCGCTGGACGCGCCGGGCGTGCGCCGGGTGGCGCTTCTGTACGGCGGGCTGCACATGCCCGGCTTAGCGGCGGGCCTGGTGGGTCCACAGACCGGCGAGACGGGTGACACACAGGACGATCTCAACGAGGACGGTCTCGGGTTCGAATCCAGCACGGTGCGTTGGCGTTCGGTGTGGCGCGTGGAGGCGCCACAAACGCGATCCACAATCGCGCGGTGGGTCGCGCTTCCCGCGTTGCTTTTCCTCGACGGCACGGACTGGGCGGCGACGGTGACGGACGCGGCGGAGGCGTTCTCGCAAGAAGCGTTCTTCGCCTCATTCGCGGTGCTTGTGCTGTACGTCGTGAGGCACGGCGCGGTGTACTACTCGCTCGGGAAGTGGGTGCTCGAGTGGAACAAGCAGCTCTTCGACGCGCGCGAGGGGGACGACGGGCCGGACGGCTCGGACGGACTCAGAGGGTGACAAGAAGAGAGCGGCTGATGTCCGAAGATAAACACACATTGTATTTTGCTATTTCGCTACTAATTGAACCCGCTCCTGCCTCCGATCCCCCCGAGCGAGATCCCCCCTCGCGATCCCCCCACGCCCGAGAAGTGCGACTTGAGCGCGCGCGAGTCCGCCCACGCCGAGTTCGCGTAATCGTCCTCTTGGTTCGCCTCCAGCGCCGCCATCTCCTCCTGCCGTTTGTGGTAGTACGCCATCATGGCCTTCTGCTCCTCCGCGCTCACGGGCGCCTCGCGCTGCGGCGCGCCGGCGCCCTTCTTCTGGAGCTTCGCGATGATCTTGGTTTTCTCGTTTTTCCCGACGTGCGCGGCGAGCTTGTTGCTCGCGATCATCTGCTTCCCAGCCCACCACAGCTGCGCGTTTTCGGGATCGAGCACGTCCTGCCCCGCGGGCGTGTCGCCGGGCTTCTCGTCCGCCTCGATGTCCATGCGCACGGGGTCCCATTCTGGGATGCCCATAGGATACGCGATCATCACCGCGCCGCGCACGACGTCGATGGCGTCCATCAGCATCTTCTTGGTGGTCACAGCGCGGCGCTCGGTGACTTGCTTTTTGGACGCGACGTGCGCGGCGTCGTCCAGAGCCTTGCGAAGCATCGTCGCCACCTGCGCCACGGGGGCGTTGCCGTCCCGCTTGCCGTTCGGGTCCTTGCAGAACGTGGGGCCGCGCTCGGGCGCGAGCACGCCATCCGCCTCGGCCTGGAGGTCCTCGTCCAGGCCCTGCTTGTCCGGGTGACGCGCGGGGCCGTGCTGCGCGAGCTCGTCGCCCTCCACCTTCAGGCGCTGGATGCGCAGCCGGAGGTTGTGGATCTCGACGAGCTCGCGAACGACGGTCGCGACGGGTGTCTCCGTCGTCGTCTCGTACAGGAACTGGTGGTCGTCGCTCTTACCTTTGCAGTGAATGAGCACCATCGCGCCGTCGTCGCGAGCTCCACTACTCGCGCGTCTCTCGTCGCGCGCGCCGATCTGATCGAGGGCGCCCGATTTAGAGCTCGGTTGACCGCGGCTTCTCGACGGTCCGCGAAGCTGGCCACTTTTCGCGCGAAACCGAACCCGATCTCGTGTTCTCCCTCGCAACGGTTCGCGCTTTCCAGATATTTGTCACGGGTGACACGCGCGCGACGCGTCATACCCTCGTGTGCCCCCGCGCGCGTTTTCGCGCTCGAAGCTCCCCCGCGCTCGAGAAGAACCACGCACGCGCGTCGCTCGGCGCCGCACCCCCGGGGTTCCTTCCGTCCGCGCCGCGTCCCGTCGCCGACCGCTCGTCTGCCGCCGACGCTTTTTCGAGGCGCCCAGAAAGGGGATATCACATCACGACGTCACCATGGCCCTGTCCGTTTCCGCGACGTGCCTTGGAACGCGCGCGCGCGTGTTCCACGCCTCGCGCCGCGCGCGCGGGCGCCGCGCGCCCGCGCTCCGCGCCGTCGAGCGCACGCCCGGCGAGCGCGCGAAGGACGCCTCCTCCTCCTCGGGCGCGTCCGAAATCTCACGAAATCTCGGCGTGAACAACGCTGTGTCCCGCGGCGCGGACGGAGACGTCGACGCGTCGAGTTCATTGTCCGCGCACCAAGCTCCCGACCGCGGCTCATCAGGGTCCTCTCCCTCCCTCGCGGATTACGACGAGGCGGTGTACGGCGGCGCGGACGCGATTCACAGCGAGAAACTGGTTCCGCGTTTAGAACGATCCGTAAACGCGCTCATCGTGAAATCCGCGGTGCTCGTCATCGACAAGCTGTACGAGGGCCGCGATTACGCGCGTTTCTACGCGCTCGAAACCGTCGCGCGCGTGCCGTACTTTTCGTTCCTCTCCGTGCTGCACCTGTACGAAACGCTCGGGTTCTGGCGCAGAGCGGATTACCTCAAGGTGCACTTCGCGCAGACCATGAACGAGTTCCACCACTTGCTGATCATGGAAGCCATGGGCGGCGACAAAAAGTTCGCCGACCGCTTCTTCGCGCAGCACATGGCTGTGGCGTACTACGGGATGACTTGTTTGGTGTACCTCGCGTCCCCGCGCATGGCGTACAACCTGTCGGAGCAGGTGGAGGCGCACGCCTACCACACCTACGACGAGTTCCTGAAGCGAAACGAGGCGGAGCTGAAAGCCTCGAAGCCCCCCGCCATCGCGCGCAAGTACTACGCCGAGGGCGACTTGTTTCTGTTCGACGAGTTCCAGACGGGCGACCCGAGTGCGAAAGGCGCGGCGTGCGCCGAGCGCCGGAGGCCGGTCATAGAGAACCTCTACGACGTCTTCCTGAACGTGCGCAACGACGAGGCGGAGCACATGAAGACCATGCAGTTCTGCCAGCTCCCGGGGACGATCCTGAGGGCGCCCTCGGAGAGCGCGTGCGTCGTCGGGGATGGCGAATCGAAAAACGCGCAAAGCGCGACGAACGACGACGACGACGACGACGACGGTACGGACGCCGCGCGCACGTGCGAGGGGCTGGTGGACTGCGTGATCCGCGCGCAGGACGAGCCCACGTGGCAGGCGGAGCGGGATGGAGGCGAAGAGCCTTAATGATGTGCCTTTTTAGAAAGAGAGAGAGACGCGCGCGATAGACGCGCGACGGCGCTCGACGGCGCCGCGACTGACTTTTTTTTACCTTCTGTACTGTACCAAACGTCGGAAAAAGAGAGAGACTCGCCGCGACGCGTCGCTACCGGTCCACTCGCGACCCGCCGTTCTTCGTCGTATCCTCCCCCCTCCTCTCCACGAACACGTCTATGTCTATCAAGTTTGTCTTCGTGGTCTTCACCGGGTACGTCTCCTTGTCTCGTCCAAACAGGTTCCCCGCCCAGAACTCCATCCGGGGCTCGGCGCGCATTCTTTCATCCGCCGCGGCGTCCTCTTCGCCCGCGGCGACTCTTTCCTCCGACCACTGGTCCACTCCCAGCTCGCGCACTATACCCGGCTTGTCTGCGTACGCCACGAGCTCGAACGTGAGCCCATTCGTCATGGCGCTTGTCGGAATGGGAGGCAACACCGCGTCGAGGAAGGATATTTTGCTCATGCACGCCGCGAACGCCTTGGCGAGCGCGTCGACGTCCTCCGCTGAGGGAGTTTTTGAAAGGTAATCGTCTCGTAAAGCGAAGTCGAAGACGTGCCGTTCCAAGGGCTCGCCCGCGCCTCCGCTGTCGCCGTCCTTTATCACCAGCACGACGCGCCGCACGTCCCCGCGCGCGATCGGGCCGCGCAGCGCCTGCACCGCGTCCGCTACGTACGCGTCGAGATCCGGGTGGCGACTCTTCTGCACGCGCGCGCCGTAAAACGCTCGCGCCTCGAAGAGCTCCTTGGGGTACACGCCGCGCGCGTGCAGGGTGTGGTGCGTCGCCGCCTCCAGGAACTCCGTGATGACATCCAGCCGCAGGTCGCTCTGGCTCCGCGCGCGCGCGCCTCCCGCGCCGGAAGGGCCGCCTCCGGGGGCCATCGCGCAGCCACCGCGTGACGAAGTGTGCCGACACAAAAATCACGCGCGCGATTTTCGGTCGTCGCCGCATCGGACGCGATCGTCTTCGGACCGCTGAGCCGCTGTCCGTTCCCAGGCCGGTCTCGTCCGCTGCGTCGCCCGCAGAGCGCACAACTCGCGGAGCGACCTCCGCATCCTCGGCGTCGGGGATCGGGTCGCGCCGAAGAGAGGGTCTGGGAGCGAAGACCCGAACGCGCCATGGTGTCGGGCCCGAGAGGTGCGTCCCGCGACTCTCCCGCGATGCTGAATTTAGCCCATCCGCTGCTCCGACCTCGCGCACGTCGAATCCCGCATTTGGAAGGCTGGAAAACGACGCCTCCACGACCCGAACCACGCGCGGAGACTGACCCCCGCATCTTTGGCTCGTTCCCGACCCTCGACCGACAGCGCGGTTCGCCCGGAAGACCCCCGCGAAGCCCGCGGGCCCGCCCGCGAAGGCGCTCGCCGCGGATGCGTCGCCCGCCTCGGACGAGGAAAACCAGACGCCCGCGGTGAACGCGGTGGAGCCGGTGCCCTTCGATCCCGATGATCCAGTCAAGGTGGCGGGCGGAGACGAGGGCGCGGAAGGCGCGGGCGACACGCGGGGCGCGACCGAGGGCGACGCGACACATCAGACCGAGCCGGACGTGGGCGCGGAACCGGCGGAGGAAGCGGTCGCGGTCGCGGTCGCGGACGAGGCCACGGGCGGGGCGAGTCGTGATGACGACCCAACTTCAGCGCGGCAAAAGCTCTCGGAAAAAGCTTCGCCGGCGGAGGGTTCGCGGGTCGGCTCCTCGGCGTCTTCTTCTTCTTCGCGGGCGGACGCGCCGCGCGGAGAGACGGAGAGACGCGGCGCTCCGACAGGAAACTCGTCAGTGGGCGTTCCCGCGGCGCTCGAGCCCAAGGTTCAAGCCCCGTTGGCGGCGCGGCCCGGCGACGTGCCGCGCGAAGTCTCGGTGGAGCGCGCCAAGCGGCGGTACCGAGCCGATTTCGCGAGACTGGACGCGCTGTGCCGCGAGGCGGCGCCGCGAACCGCAAAGGCGTCTTCCGGCGTCTCGCACTTGCCTCTTTCTCTGTTCGACGATAAGACGCTCGAGCCGCGCGACCCGAAAACGGTGTGGCTGGACAAACGAGCGCTCGGCGCGCTTCGGTGCCGCGTCGCGTCTTATACCGTATCGGGCTCGGAAACCGGCGCGCTCGCGTGGTTGACCGGGACGCTCGAAGGCGGGCGCGTGTCTGAGCCGGACGGCGACGACCGGTACGACGTGCGGCTCGACCGCGACGGTGAGGTGGCGAAAGACGTCCCGCGCGTGGACGTGTGCTTCGAGACGGAGGACCCCGTCGCGTTTGTTCGTCGGCGGCGGCGCGCCGTCGAGGCGCGCGCGCGCGCGGCGGCGGCGCTGCGGCGGGAACTGGTCATCGACTCCATGCCTTACGAAGGTGTGGCGTTCCTGTCCGAAAAAGACGCGCGGAGGGTTCTGGAAAAAGCCACCTCGGCGTCTGTCGCGCTGAGGAAACGCGTCGAGCAAAACGCGGACGCGAGGCGGCTCGCGGAGGCGCTGGCGACGGAGACCAGGCGCGATTTCGCGCGCGCGATGAACGCGGCTGATTTTTCGACGCGCGAAGGGAACGACGCGGATTCCGGCGTCTCGTCCGCAGACGACGACGTCGAATCGGTCGATGTCGGCGTCTCTTTTACGAAGTCTCATGACGGACTCGGCACTTTCGTCGTCGACGGAAGAGACGAAACGGAAACCGAAAGGAGTCCTTCCGGAAGGACTCCTCGGCGCGAGTTAAAAAAAGCCGGGTACGACTTTTCGTCGTCGCGCGAGCGGTTCGCGTTTGTCGCGACGCTGACCAAGCCCGAGGCTGTGCGGTGCTTCGCGGCGCTGGCGGACGTGAACCTCGATCTGCTCCACACGAAGCGGTCGTTCTGCATGGCGCTGGAAGACGTGAAGGTGTCGGAGACGTCGAAGCTCGCCGCGCCGTTCTCGGTGGAGGAGTTTTGCGAGACGCAAAGAGTCGCCGCCGACGAGCTCGCTTTGCACCTCAAAACCGACTGGTTCGACAAAAACCGCGCCGCCGTGGTGTCGAGCTTCGAAAAATGCGGCAAAGGCTGGTTCAACTTAAACGAGACTGACCGCACGGCGTTTGAGTTCTCGAAGATGCGGCGCGTGCTGCTCGGCGCGAGGCTGCGCATGGAGGACACGCTGCGGTCGCTCGCGGAGAACTCCGTGCGCGAGTTCGGGGCGTTCATGGAGAGCCACCTCGTCGACGCGAACGGCCGACCGCCGCTGTTCCGGCTGGAGATGGCGGTCGATCCCGGCGGCGCGCCCGTCGTGGACAAGCTCGGGCGCGCGGGAAAAGTTCCCCCCAGCTTCAAATACACCGAGGACCTGGACGCGTTCCGGGACGCGATCCTCGAATCGTTCGACCGCAGCGCGGCGGCGACGGCGGGCGTCAAGACGATGGACCCCGCGGTGATGACGGGCTTGGCGTGGACGTTCTGGCCCTCGTGCGCGAGCGTTTCCGCGAACGACCCGCTCGTGCTCGAGACGCGCTCTCTGCTGGAACGAGCGCTGCGACGAGCTGTTGAAGTACTGTTGCGTTACCTGACGACGTACGACGAGTACGTTCCTCTGCTCGAGCTGGACGTCTCGGCGACGATCAACGAGCTGCGCGGTTCCGGCGGCGAGGGCGACGACGAAGGTCGTCTGGGACGGTACCTCGAGGCCATCGCGTTTCACGAGGAACGCGCGGCTCGAATCGCCGAGCTCGTCCCGCGCGAAATCGACGTGGGGTGTTTCCGCGTGGACGTCTCCAAGGTGCGCAAGACGCTTCTCGAGAAGCGCGAGTCGCTGGCGGAGAAATCCCGGGGGCTCATCGCCGAGGCGCCCAGGAAAATCTGCGACGGGATCAACCGGCGGTTCGCGGAATTATTGGCCAAGCTGGAACAGCCGCGGGACACGCCGGAGGCGATCCAGGCGTTGCGCGACCTCGGCGAGACCGTGCCTCGGTTCTGTATCGATCAGATGTTCCTGTTCGACGAGTGTTTGCCGTTTTACGACGCGCTCGTTCAACAGCGGCGGAATCTCTCGGACGAGGACAACTCCATCCGCGCGACGGCGCAGTTTTGGCCGACGCGTCTGAGACGCGCGCGCGCGGCGCAGGAGGCGGAGGCGTTGGTAGAGGCGCACAAGTTCGAGGAGGACCAGAACGAGGCGCAGGAGATGTTCGAGACGACCACGCGCGAGCTCGCCGAGCGCGTGGAGGAGATGTCTGCGTTGTCGGACATGTCCAAGACGACGGAGATTGCGAAATCGGTGGAGCGGCTGCACACGGATTTGAAAAACGCGCAGGGACACGCGGTGACGTTCAACAGCCGCGAGGGGGTGTTCGGGAAAAAAGCCACGGACTACTCCAACATCCGCGCGACGCGCGACGCGTTCGACCCGTTCTACAAGTTCTGGACGTACGCGCGGGACTGGCAGACGAACAAGAACCGGTGGTGGACCGAGCCGTTTACCGAGCTGGACGCCGAAAACATGGAAGCGACGGTTTCCGACGCGTTCAAGGTGATGTTCAAGATGGGCAAGGCGTTCACCACGCGCAAGCTCCCGCAGAACGCCGCCAACTGCGAGGCGATACGAGCCGAGCTGGACGAGTTCCAGAAGTTCGTGCCGCTGTGCCTGGCGCTGCGCTCGCCCGGCATGCGCGACCGCCACTGGGAAAAGATCAGCGCCGACACCGGGCTGAGCGTACCGCGCGCGGGGGAGGTTGCCTCCGAGAACGAGGACGGCGAGATGGAGATTTTCTCGCTCGAGAAGCTCGTCGAGTCCGGCGCGTTCGAGACTGAAAAAGCCGAGGCGATGTTTAAAGTGTCCGAGATTGCCGGGAAGGAGTACGCCATCGAGACCGCGTTGGAGAAGATGTTGAAAGAGTGGGAAGGCGTCGAGCTGGAGGTTCGCGAGTACCGCGAGACGGAGACGTACGTCGTGCGCGTGGACGAGACGGTGACTCAAATGCTGGACGACCACATCGTGATGGCGCAGGCGATGAGCTTCTCGCCGTTCAAGAAACCCTTCGAATCGAGAATCCACGAGTGGGAACGTACTTTGAGCATGACCAGCGAGGTGCTGGACGAGTGGCTCGCGTTACAACGCGCCTGGATGTACCTCGAGCCTATCTTCGGGTCGGACGATATCATGGAGCAGCTGCCTTTGGAGGGCAAACGGTTCGGCGCGGTGGACCGGTCGTGGCGCAAGACGTTACTTCGAACAAAGGCGAGCCCGGGGATTTTGCGGATGTGCGACGACCGGCAACTCCTGGAGACGTTCCGGGACGCCAACCGCGTGTTGGACGGCGTGCAGAAAGGTTTGGCGGAGTACCTCGAGACGAAACGTTTGGCGTTCGCGCGTTTCTTCTTCCTGTCCAACGACGAGCTGCTTCAGATTCTGTCGCAAACCAAGAACCCGCTCGCCGTGCAGCCGCACCTGCGCAAGTGCTTCGAGGCGATCCAGACGCTGGACTTCGAGGACGACCTGTCCATCGTCGCCATGAACAGCGCCGAGGGCGAGAAGGTGCCCTTCGCGGAGAAGATGAAGCCCAAGGGTGCGGTGGAGATGTGGCTGGGCGAGGTGGAGCGCATCATGAAGAAGTCCTGCCGCCACTCCGTCGTCGAGTCGCTGGCGGACTACAACACCAAGCCGAGGCCGGAGTGGGTCACGCAATGGCCGGCGATGACCGTGCTCGGCGTCACCGCCACGTACTGGACCTCGCTCACCGAGAAGGCCATCGCCGAGGGAACGCTGCAGGCGTGGTACGACCAGAACGTCTCGCAGCTGGACGCGCTGACGGACATGGTGCGCGGGCGTCTGCCCGGGCAGCACCGCAAGACGCTCGGCGCGCTCATCACCATCGACGTGCACGCGCGCGACGTCGTGGGGCTTCTGCAGCGCCAAAACGTCGAGGCGCTCACCGACTTTGACTGGGTCGCGCAGCTGCGGTACTACTGGGAGCAGAAGAGCTCGCAGCTCAAGCCCGCGCGCGACGAAGACGACGACGACGAAGACGAAGACGACGAAGACGCCGACGAGGGCGGCGGCGGGTACGGCGGCGGCGCGGGGACATCCGAGGGCGGTGACTTGTGGTGTAAGATGGTCCAGGCGTCTCTGCCCTTCGGGTACGAGTACCTGGGGAACCAGCCGCGGCTTGTGGTGACGCCCCTGACGGATCGGTGCTACATGACTCTGATGGGCGCGATGCACCTGAACCTGGGCGGCGCACCCGCCGGTCCCGCGGGGACGGGGAAGACGGAGACCACGAAGGACCTCGCGAAGGGGCTCGCCATGCAGTGCGTGGTGTTCAACTGCTCGGACGGTTTGGATTACCTGGCGATGGCCAAGTTCTTCAAGGGCCTGGCGTCGTCCGGCGCGTGGGCGTGCTTCGACGAGTTCAACCGCATCGACCTGGAGGTGTTGTCGGTGATCGCCGCGCAGATCTTGACGATCCAGAACGCGATCCAGCGCGGTCTGCGGCGGTTCGTGTTCGAGGACAGCGAGATCTCCCTCGATCCGCGGTGCGCGGTGTTCATCACCATGAACCCCGGCTACGCCGGTCGATCGGAGCTCCCCGATAACCTCAAAGCGCTGTTCCGGCCGTGCGCGATGATGGTGCCCGATTACGCGCTCATCGGCGAGATTTCATTAATGTCCTTCGGTTTCAAGCGAGGGCGCCCGCTCGCGCGCAAGATGGTGGCGACGTTCAAGCTGTGTTCCGAGCAGCTCTCGGCGCAGGACCACTACGACTACGGCATGCGCGCGGTGAAGTCCGTGATCACCGCCGCCGGGAACCTGAAACGAGACTTCCCGGAGGACGACGAGGAGGTTCTGCTGTTGCGCGGGCTGATGGACGTCAACACGCCCAAGTTTTTAGCGCACGACTTGCCTTTGTTCGAGGGCATCATCTCAGACTTGTTCCCCGGGGTTACGAAGCCCGACGCCGACTACGACGACTTGATCGGCGCACTTACAGTGGCGTGCGGCGATCTGAAAGTGCAGCCCGTGCCGGCGTTCATCGACAAGGTGATCCAGCTGTACGAGATGACCGTCGTGCGGCACGGATTGATGCTCGTCGGTCCGACGGGGGGCGGGAAGACGATGTGCTATCGCGCGCTAAGAGCGGCGCAAACCGCGTTGGCGACGGCGGGCTCGCAGACGTACCACAAGACGAAGTGCGTTTGTCTGAACCCGAAGTCCATCACCATGGGGCAGCTGTACGGCGACTTCGACGAGGCGACGCACGAGTGGACGGACGGCGTGCTGGCGTGCTACATGCGCGACCTCTCCGAGGAGCCCGGGCCGGACAAGAAGTGGATGATGTTCGACGGCCCGGTGGACGCGATTTGGATCGAAAACATGAACACCGTGCTGGACGACAACAAGAAGCTGTGTTTGGTGTCCGGCGAGATCATCCAGATGTCCGCGACGATGACCATGATGTTCGAGGTGGAGGATTTAGCGGTCGCGTCGCCCGCCACGGTTTCGCGGTGCGGCATGATCTACATGGAGCCCACGTCCATGGGCGTCGAGCCCCTGCTGACGAGCTTCCTGCAGACCCTGCCCGAGATGTTCGAGCCCTTCAAGGAGGAGTTCGCGAAAATATTCGCGAGCGTCGTCCCGGGCTTGGACGGCGTCCTGTTCTTCATCCGGAAGCAGCTCAAGGAGACAGTGGCCACCGTGGACAACTGCTTGGTCATGGGCGCGTTCAACGTCATGTCCTCGTTGCTGAAGCGGTACGAGCGCGACGAGGCGCTCGGCCAGGCACCGTTGGAGGAGCGAGAGATCAAAGACGCGCAGAAAGCCGCCGTTCCGCTCTGGGTGTTTTCGCTCATCTGGGGATTAGGCGCGTCCGTCACCGGCCCCGGCAGACCGAGACTGGAGCGTTTCTTCCGCGACAAGGCGGAGACGCACGGTTTCACGAAACACATGCCCCCCGCGGTGACCTCCAGCGGCTCGGACTGCGCCATCTTCGAGTTCTGCTACGACCAAGCCGCATGCGGGTGGGTCGAGTGGATGAAAACTGTGGATACGTACGCGGTGAACCCGGAGGCGGCGTTCGCGGAGATCATCGTGCCCACCGCGGACACCGTGCGGTACACGTACATCATCGACGCGCTTGTGAAGAACGACAAGCACGTGCTGTGCGTGGGCGAGACCGGCACCGGGAAGACGCTGAACGTGATGGACAAGCTCTCCAACCACATGCCGGACGCGTTCGTGCCGGTGTTCATGACCTTCAGCGCGCGCACGTCGGCGAATCAGACGCAGGACTTCCTGGACGGCAAGATGGAGAAGCGACGCAAGGGTGTGTTCGGCCCGCCTAGCGGGAAAAAGTACGCGGTGCTCATCGACGACCTGAACATGCCCATGCGCGAGAAGTACTTCGCGCAGCCTCCCATCGAGCTGTTGCGCCAGTGGATGGACCACAAGGGGTGGTACGACCGCGTACCGCCGTGTTTGTTCAAGACCGTGGTGGACGTGATCCTCGTCGGGTGCATGGGTCCTCCCGGCGGCGGGCGCAACCCGGTGTCCAACCGCGCGCTCAGGCACTTCAACTTCCTCTCCTTCACGGACATGTCCGACCAAAGCCTGGTGCGCATCTTCGACAGCATCCTCGGCGCGACGTTCGTGAAACACTTCGCTCCCGAAATCGCGTCTACGAGCAAAACCTTCGTCGAGGCGACGGTGGAGGTGTACAACGTCGTGCGAAGAGACTTGCTCCCGACGCCGGCGAAGAGCCACTACACGTTCAACTTGCGAGACCTGGCGAGGGTGTTCCAGGGTCTGTTACGAGCGGACCCGAAGCTGGTGCAGGCGGACACGAACGAGCTGTACGGCTTGTGGATGCACGAGAACCTGCGCGTGTTCCAGGACCGGATGGTGAACGCCGAGGACCGAGACTGGTTCAAGGCGCTCGTGGATCGCGTCGCGCGCGAAAAGCTGAGCGTCTCGTGGGACGATGTCGTGAACTCGTCTCCGCCCGAACTCGACGAGGGCGAGAAGGACGAGGGCGCCGTCTCCGTCTCGACGGAAGGCACGCACGGGCGTTTGATTTACGGCGATTACCTGGTTCCCGGCGCGGACGCGCCGGTGTACCAGCGCGTGCGCGACGTCGTCGAGCTGCGCAAAGTCGTGGAGGAGGCGTTGGAGGATTACAACTCCGTGACGAGCGCGCCCATGAACCTGGTGATGTTCCTGGACGCCATCGAGCACGTCTCGCGCGTGTGCCGCGTCATCTCTCTGCCGCTCGGCAACGCCCTGCTACTGGGCGTGGGCGGCTCCGGCAGGCAGAGCCTGACGCGCTTGGCGGCGGCGCTGGAGGAGTTCGACTTGTTCCAGATCGAGGTGGCCAAGGGCTACGGCAAGAACGAGTGGCGCGACGACCTGCGCAAGGTTCTGATGATGGCCGGGTGCGAGGGCAAGGACGTGGTGTTCCTCTTCGCGGACACGCAGATCGTGCAGGAGAACTTCCTGGAGGACATCAACAACATCTTGAACTCGGGGGAGGTGCCCAACCTGCTCAAGTCCGAGGACACGGAGGCGATTGGCGCGGCGCTGCGGCCGATCATGCAGAGCCTGGGTTTGCCCACCACCAAGAACGCCGTCAACGCCTACTTCATCACGCGCGTCCGCTCGAAGCTGCACTGCGTGCTGGCGATGAGCCCCGTGTCGGACTCGTTCCGCCAGCGCCTCAGGATGTTCCCGTCGCTCGTGAACTGCTGCACCATCGACTGGTTCTCGGAGTGGCCGCTGGAGGCGCTGGACTCGGTGGCGAACACGTTCCTGGCGGACGTCGCGAAATCCTTCGAGGACCCGAAGGCGCTCGGCGCCGTCGTCGAGAGCTGCGTGTTCATCCACCAGTCCGTCGAGCGCAAGAGCCGCGCGTTCCTGGAGCAGCTCCGGCGGTACAACTACGTGACGCCCACGAGCTACCTGGAGCTGCTGCGCACGTTCATCCGGCTTCTGGGCGAGAAGCGCGCGGAGATTGAACTCCAGCGCTCGCGCCTGCAGATCGGCCTCGACAAGCTCGAGTCCACGGCGAAGCAGGTGGCGGTGATGGAGAAGGAGCTCGTGGATTTGCAGCCCGTGCTCGCGAAGACGTCGAAGGAGGTGGAGGAGATGATCGCGGTGATCACCGCGGACACCGCCGTGGCCGACGAAACGAAAGTGAAAGTCGTCGCGCAAGAAAAGGCGGCGAACGAGAAAGCCGCCGAGGCGAAAGCCATCGCCGACGACGCTCAGGCTGACTTGGATAAGGCGCTCCCGGCGCTCGACGCCGCCGTGCAAGCTTTGAAGCTGCTCACCAAGAACGACGTCGTGGAGGTGAAGGCTCTGAAGAACCCGCCCGCGGGCGTGCGTCTGGTGATGGAGGTTGCGTGCATCTTCTTCGGGCGCAAACCGAAGATGGTCCCGGACACGCGCGAGGGCGCGAAACCCGGGGCGAAGATGCAGGACTACTGGGGCCAGAGCACGGATCTGGTGAAGGACCCGGTGAAGTTCCTCGAGTCGCTTTTGTCGTACGACAAGGACGCCATCAGCGCGGAGATCATCGAGAAGGCGGACCCGTACATGCTGCGCGAGGATTTCGACCCCGCGGCGATCAAGAAGGTGTCCAAGGCGTGCACCTCAATCTGCATGTGGGCGCGCGCTATGCACACCTACTACAACGTCTCGCTGGCCATCGAGCCGAAGCGCGCCGCGCTGGCGGAGGCTCAGGCGTCGCTGGAGGTGACCATGGGCGAGCTCGCCGAGGCGAAGGCGACGCTCGCGGGCGTCGAGGCGAACCTCGCGGAGCTCAACGACAAGTTCGAGGCGGGCAAGAAGAAGCAGGACGAGCTCAAGGCGGAGGTGGCGCGTTGCCAGGCGCAACTCGACCGCGCCGGGAAGCTCATCGGCGGTTTGGGGGGAGAGCGGACGCGCTGGGAAAAGACGGTGGAGTCTCTCGGCGAGAAGCTCGTGAACGTGGTGGGAGACGTGGTGGTGTCCTCGGGTGTCGTCGCGTACAACGGCCCGTTCACGCCCTCGTTCCGCGCCGAGCTGTTACAGGAGTGGTCGGCGAAGATGATCGATTTAAAGCTGCCGCACACGCCCGGCGCGGACATCCAAACGACGCTGGCGGATCCCGTTCAGATTCGCGCTTGGACCATCGCGGGTCTGCCGTCGGATTCCGTCTCGGTGGAGAACGGCATCATCGTCGCCAAGGCGCGGCGTTGGCCTTTAATGATCGACCCGCAAGGCCAGGCGAACAAGTGGGTGAAGAACATGAACAAGGAGTACCGCGACGCCAAGTCTGGCGAGACGCTCGGCGGCATCGACGTCATCAAGCTCTCCGAGAAGGATTACCTTCGCACGCTCGCCAACGGCATTCGGTTCGGAAGAGCCGTGCTCCTGGAGAACGTCGGCGAGACGTTGGACGCCGCGCTCGAGCCGTTACTGCAGAAGCAGACGTTCAAGCAGGGCGGCTCGGAGGTGATCAAGATGGGCGACGACGTGATTCCGTACCACCCCGACTTCCGGTTCTACATCACCACCAAGATGCGCAACCCGCACTACCAGCCGGAGGTGTCCGTGAAAGTGAGCCTGCTCAACTTTTTCGTCACCCAGGACGGCCTCGAGGACCAGCTCTTGGGCGCGGTGGTGATGCAGGAGCGCGAGGATCTGGCGGAGGCGAAAAACGCGCTCGTCGTGTCCAACGCGCGCATGAAGAAGCAGCTGACGGAGATCGAGGATAAGATTTTGCATCTGCTCTCCAACGCGTCGGGGAACATCTTAGACGACGAGGTGCTCATCGACACGCTGGCGCAGTCCAAGGTGACCTCGGACGAGATCTCGGTGAAAGTCGCCGAGGCGGAGGCGACGGAGAAGGACATCGACGCGACGCGCGAGAAGTATCGCCCGGTGGCGACGCGCGCGTCCGTGCTGTTCTTCTGCATCTCCGACCTCGCGCTGGTGGACCCCATGTACCAGTACTCGCTCACGTGGTTCATCTCGCTGTTCGTGCGCGCCACCGAGGACGCGGAGAAGGACGACGACGTCGATAAACGCATCGAGATATTAAACGCGTTTTTCACGTACTCGCTCTACTCCAACATCTGCCGCTCGCTCTTCGAGAGGCACAAGCTGATGTTCTCGCTGCTGCTCTGCGTCGCCGTCGCGAAGCAGAAGGGTTTGATCGACGGTAGGGAGTGGCGGTTCCTGCTCGCGGGGCCGACCGACACCGAGATCTCCGAACCCAACCCCGCTCCTTCCTGGGTCACGGAGAAGGTGTGGATCGAAATCGTCAACTGCGCGCGTCTCCCCGCGTTTGCCGGGTTCGACAACGCGTTTACCGCGAACGTCGAGCACTACCGCTCGTACTTCGAGAGCGCCGACGCGCACAGACACAAGCTGGACGAGAAATTCGACAAGAAACTGGACAGTTTCCAGAAACTGCTCATAACGCGGTGCATTCGCCCCGACCGATTCATGCTGGGCGTCGCGGATTACGTCGCCGAGCAGCTCGGCCAACGATTCATCGAGCCGCCCCCGTTCGACCTCGCCGCGTGCTACGCCGAGTCGTCGGTGACGTCGCCGTTAGTGTTCGTGCTCTCCTCGGGCGCCGACCCCATGGCTGATCTGCTCAAGTTCGCGGGCGAGAGCAAGATGAGCAAGCGTTTCGACCAGGTGTCGCTCGGGCAAGGCCAGGGCCCGAAGGCGGAGAACCTGATCAAGCAGGCCATGGAGGAGGGCATGTGGGTGTGTCTGCAGAACTGCCACCTCGCCGAGTCGTGGATGCCCAAGCTGGACGTCTTGGTGGAAACCATCGACGCCGACGCGGTGCATCGCGATTTCCGCCTGTGGCTCACCGCGATGCCCAGCCCCGCGTTCCCGGTGGCGATCTTACAGAACGGCGTGAAGATGACTTTGGAGCCGCCGAAAGGTTTGAAATCGAACCTCGTGCGTTCCTACGCGCGGTTGGCGGACGAGTACATCGACGACTGCAAGGACCCGGGCGCGCACCGCAAGCTGCTGTTTTCCATCTGCTTGTTTCACGCCGTGATCCAGGACCGCCGCAAGTTCGGTCCGCTCGGCTGGAACATCCGCTACGACTTCACGGACGGCGACCTGTCCATGTGCCAGCGGCAGATCAAGATGATCATCGACGAGTACGACGTGATTCCGTTCAAGGTGATTCGCGTTTTGTGCGGCGAGATCAACTACGGGGGAAGAGTCACGGACGACAAAGACAGGCGGCTTATTAACAACCTGCTCGAGAACTACGTCGGTCCGGAGGTGCTAAACGACGACTACTCGTGGTCGCCCTCCGGGTCGTACGTCATGCCCCACGCCACCACCCGCGACGAAACCGTGGCGCACATCAGGGGGTTGCCTTCAGTGCCGCACCCCGAGATTTTCGGTCTGCACGAGAACGCGGACATCACGTGCGACCAGAACGAGACGTATGCGATGTTCGAGACGGTGCTCTCTTTGCAGCCGCGCGTGAGCGGCGGCGCGGGCGCGGCGTCGCGCGAGGAGACGATCGAAGCGGCGGCGAAGGATATCTTCGAGAAGGTCCCCGAGCCCTTCGACATCGACCAGGTGGGGCACAAGTACCCCACGGACTACGGGCAGAGCATGAACACGGTGTTAACGCAGGAGTGCATACGGTACAACGCGTTGCTCGTCGTGATAAGACGAACCCTGCGCGAGGGGTTGAAAGCGCTCAAGGGCCTCGTCGTGATGTCGCCCGAGCTGGAGCAGGTCACGGACGCCATCTTCGACAACCGCGTCCCCGAGATGTGGGCCTCGAAGGCGTACCCCAGCCTGAAACCGCTCTCGTCCTGGGTGCTGGATCTGCTGGAAAGGCTCAAGTTCATCGAAACTTGGATCGCGAACGGGCCGCCGCCGGTGTACTGGATCAGCGGTTTGTTCTTCCCGCAGGCGTTTCTCACCGGCACGTTACAAAACTTCGCGCGCAAGAACCGTTTCGCCATCGACCAGGTGTCTTGGAACTTCAACGTGCGCGACACCATGACCTTCGACAACACCAAAGAGGCGCCTACAGACGGGTGCTACGTCACCGGGTTCTTCCTGGAGGGCGCGCGGTGGGACTACGAGACGCACATGTTAACGGAGTCGCGGCCGAAGGAGCTGTACACGGATTTCCCGTTGTTCTGGCTCGAACCTAAAAAGGACCGCGAGGACCCGACCGAGGGCGTGTACCTGTGCCCGGCGTACAAGACCCTGACGCGCGCCGGCACGCTGAGCACCACCGGACACTCCACGAACTTCGTGATGTACCTGGAGGTGCCCACGGACAAGCCGGAGTCGCACTGGATCAACTCGAGCGTCGCGCTGTTCACGGCGCTCATGTTTTAACCGTATAACGGTCTTCCGGGGTTGGGAAAAAATGGGCCGGCGAGCTCATTTGAGCTCGCCGAGCAGATAAAAAGCGCCCTGCCAACTCACGAGTTTCGTCGGTTGAGGGGCGTCCGAGCCCCAAGCGTCGTGTGATGAGAGGGTGTCGCGAGAGCGCGCGCGGAGGTGGCGAGGAGCGGCGCGTTCGTGACGAGACTTTTATACTATTAGAGAAGCTAGTTTAGTGACTACGTCTCGCCTGCCATCGTTCGCGGCGCGCGCGCGTTCGAGACGCGCGCGGCCGCGCTCCATCCGTCCACACCCGCGGCTCGACCGTGCCTAAAAAAAGCGGACTGTTTTTCGCACACCGCTTCGACAGCCCCGAGCGCGTGATCCAAACGCGTCTCCCGCTGAGCCCGCGTTCTGCCGCGCCCGCTCACACGGCGCCGGCGCACAACGCCAGCATGATCGCCGTCAAGGGGCACATGTTACGGTTCGCGACGAAGGTCCCGAGCGCGCGTCAGAGAAGTGAGAAGCGCCGTCACGGACGCGTCGCAAAGTATCGATCGCTCCCGGAAAAACACGCAGCCGCGTGCGCCACTCGAAATCGGATGCACGTGGGGCTTTTTGCCATTCGTTATGGCGCGAACCAGTGAAAAGGCTTGCCGATGACGCGAGCCGCGTCACGTTTGAAAGATCCCGAAAGGAGAGTTCCGACACGAAACCGGAGCCGAAAGGGGCGCGACTGGAATTTCAAAGGATGCGCGCTTTCGCGAAAAACTGAAAATCGATTTTCGGTTTTTCGGTTTCTCCAACGGCAACCAAACGCCACAAACCGCGTGGATGCCCAGTCAGACGCCGGCGACCGTTGAAAGACGATGAGATTTCTCGTGCAAATGTGAACCCACGCGCGTCGTTGCCACACAGCCTCGCGCGTCGCAACGTCACGATGCCCTCCTACTTCGGCGATATCGCCAAGACGGCGAAAGGTGCGCGCCCTGCGCGGCCACCCCGAGAGCGTCGCTCCGCGCGCGCGACCGTGCGCGCCTGAACAGAAACCTGACGAGGCTCGTTTCCCGCGCGCGCTTTTTCGACCCTTTTCGATTCGCCCCCGCGGTGTTTGCTGACCCGATCCCCCCGGCTCGCCCGCGCCTGCAGACCTGATCTCCGGGTCTTTCAACTACGACAACAAGTTCTCGCTGGACGCCAAGGACGCGCTCCCCGTGGACGGGCTGAAGGTGACCGCGTCCGCGACGCAGAAGAACGGCGCGTCGGAGCCCGTCGGGTCGGTCAAGTCCACGCTCGATGTCGCCAAGGGGCTGAGCGTGGAGACGGAGGCTGCGCTCCCCGCGGGCACGGTGACCGCCTCCGCCTCGCACAGCGGGCTCGTGGACGGGCTCAAGCTCACCGTGAGCGGTGACCCGAAGAACCTGCCCGGCGCCAAGGTGGCGCTGCAGATGCTCCGCGACGCCGTCGGCGTCAAGTGCGACTTGACGAACATCTCGTCGGGCGCGCCCAAAGCCGACGTCAACGCGTGCTTCGTATCCGGCGACCTCGCGCTCGGGGCGTCCGCGCACGTGGACTGCGTCACCGGCGCGGTTTCGAAATACGCGCTCGCCGCGCAGATCGTGGCGGACGACACCACGCTCGCGGTCGTCGCCGCGAACGCGCTGGACACGGTGAAGGGTTCCGTCGCCGTCAAGCTCGACGGCGCGACGTCGGCGGCGGCGGAGGTGACGTACGGCGTGAAAGCTAAATCCGCGTCGGCGGCGCTCGCGGTGTCCAAGAAGTTCTCGGACGCCTGCTCCGGCAAGATCGCCGTCTCCTCCGCGCTGCCCATCACCGAGGGCGCGGTGCTCGATCCCGTGCTCAGCCTCTACACCACCGGCGACGTCGCCGCGAAAACCACGGGGTCCGTGTCGTTTCAGACGGACAAGAGCCTCGCCGCCAAGTGGGGCGTGCAGTTCGCGACCAAGATCTGATGACGAAGAGCGAACGACGACGCGAACGACGCGTGTCTCGACGCGCGCGTGCGCGCGCGCGCGTCGAGCGCGCGGTCGACGTCCTTCTCGCTTCAGGCGCGATGGAGGAGAGACGACGGGAGAGAGAAGCGCGCGCGGCTGTTGCGCCTAACTTGTGAATATTTACACGCGTACGTATCAATATGTCGAGTCCGAAAATGCGCGACACCAATTATATATCGATATGAGCGAGCAGTCTCGACAGAATGCATAAATACCTTCGGTATTTACAGTATTTTCCGACTAAACGCCTTTCGCTCGGTAACAGGTGGAAAACTGGAAAACCACCCGCGGCCTGCGTGGGATCGCCACTCCCCCGTGCCCCGCGCGCGGCGTTCGGGCTGAGTTGAGACGCACCGCTCGGTGTCGTCGACTCGCGCGCGATGGCGGGTAACTACGCCGATGACGCGCAGGTGCGTTTCGCGCCGCTCCGTCTCCACGCGACGCGTCCCCGCGCGCGGATGCAGCGCAATTCTTTCTCCATCGGGCACATCTGGTCGAGCGGTCGAATCCGCGTCGAGGAGACGCGGTGGCGGTCGGACCGCGCGCCGATCGGCGTGTCCGCGACGGCCGCGCGTCTCAGAACCCGCCGCCGGTGAATCGCGACGCGCGGAACCGCGCGTCACGGGCGACCGCCGCCCGCTTCCGCGCCCGCGGTGGGGAGAATTTCCGCGAGGGGCCGCGGCCCGAGAAACCACCGACCGCCGCGGTGGCGCATTTCGTCTCGTCTCTGTCGTTTCGCTCGCGCCGACGCCCTCGAGCGAAGACTGACTTTTTCTTTCCTGTTTTCTCCCTTTTCTTTTCGTCGCGCGCAGATCGAGGAGGAGCGCCGCGAGCTGGACAAGGCGCTCCGCAGTTCCGTGGCGCGCGAGAAGCTGGATGGGCTGAAACGGCTCATCGGGATGATGTCCACCGGCCGCGACGTGTCTCAGTTTTTCGCCGCGGTGGTGATGAATTTGGCGCAGGATTCGTTCGAGGTGAAGGTGCTGGTGTACATCTACTTGGTGCGCACCGCGGAGCAGAAGGCGGACGAGGCGTTGCTGTCCATCAACTCGTTCCAAAAAGATCTCGCGCACCCCAACCCGCGCGTCCGAGCGCTGGCGCTCAGAGTCATGTCCTCCATCCGCGTGGACGTGATTGTTCCGGTTGTGATTTTGGCCGTCAGAAAGTGCGCGGTGGACGTCTCGCCGTACGTGCGCAAGGCGGCGGCGCACGCCATCCCCAAGGTGTACCGCCTGGACAAGTCGCGACAGCACGAGCTGGTGGAGATCATCGAGACGATGCTCCGCGATAGCACGCCGTTCGTGCTCTCCTCCGCGGTGGCGGCGTTCCAGGAGGTGTGCCCCGACCGCGTGGACCTGATACACAGGCACTTCCGCAAAATCTGCCGCATGCTCGTGGACATGGACGAGTGGGGGCAGATCCTGATGGCCAACCTCCTGACGCGCTACGCGCGCGCGCAGTTCGTCAAACCAGACGCCTACGACCGCGAGCTCACTAACGAAGCGGTGGCGCGCGGGAACCAGGATGGGGGCGAGCGCGCTCTGGCGCTGGCGCTTCCAAACGAATCCGGCGGCGCGTTCGAGAAGCAGAGCTCCAACCCGCTCGGCAACACCGCCGGGTTCTACTCCGACAGCGACAGCGACAGCGACAGCGACGCGAGTAACGCGAGCGACGACAGCGGTTCGAACGCGGACCGTGGAAAGAAGAAGGCGCCGAAGAAGGCCTCGGCGGCGGCGGCGGCGGGCGGCGCGGTTAGGTCCGGCGAGAGCTACCTGGACGACGATCACCGTCTGCTGCTCCGGTGCTCGCGCCCGCTTTTACAGTCGCAGAACGCGGGCGTCGTGATGGCGGTCGGGGCGCTGCACTTCTACCTGGCGCCGGTGGCGGACTTGCCCAAGACGCTGCGCGCGCTCGTCTTCGCCATGCGGTGCAAGCCCGAGTCGCAGCACGTGATGCTCAAGAACATCTGCACGATGGTCGCCGTGCAGCCGTCGCTGTTCCAGACGCACTTCAACTCCTTCTTCGTGCACCCCGCGGACCCCAACGACGTCAGAGCGCTCAAGCTGGAGATTCTGACGCACGTGTGCACCGCGGAGAACGCGCCGGTGCTGCTGCGCGAGCTGCAGGCGTACCTGCGAAGCGGCAACGACCATTTCGTCGCGCTCACCATCCGCGCCATCGGGCGATGCGCGGCGATCATGCCGCAGATCGCCTCGGTGTGCGTCCGGTCTTTACTAGAGCTGTCCTTGCACCCCTCCGAGAAGGTGGCGGGTGAGGCGGTGGTGGTGATCCGCGCGCTCGTGCAGAGGGACCCCAAGGAGCACCTGCACGTGGTGATGCGTCTGATCCGCCGCATGGAGGCGCTCCGCTCGCCGGCGGCGCGAGCCGCAGTCGCGTGGTTGGCGGGCGGCGAGCTCTACGTCTTCGGCGCGGACGCCGAGAAGGACGAGCAGGCGGCGGCGATCATGAAACGCGAGAAGGAACGAGAGGAAGCCGAACGAGAGGGAGAAGTCGACGAAGGAGAAGCCGACTCGAAGGAGCTCGACGACTCGCGACCGCCACTTGGAGACGCGGAGGGCGACGAGCTCGGCGGCGGTTCCGCGTCGGAGGAGATTGAGCCGGATCCGTCCGTCACCGCCGGCGCCGCGAGCGGCCGCGTGCCCACCACGGTGCGCGCGATCGAGGAGGGCGGGCTCGACGCGCTGAAGCCCGAGAAGGGCGACGCGGCGGACGACGCGGACGACACCGCGCACGACGAGGTGTCGGCGATCCTCCCGGAGACGGTCTCCGCGGGAGCCGCGATCTCCGCCGCCGCGGAGGCGGACGCCTCCGCGGGCGCGCTGGTTGTGGCGAAAGAAAAGGAAAAGAAGTCTGGCAAGGAGAAGAAACGCGAAAAAAAAGACGCGCGCAAAGCCGCGGCGCGTTTGGAGAAGAAGGAGAAGGTTCTTTCGGCGCGCGAGCAGAGGCGCGACTTTTTCGAGCTCTCGTTCGCGGTGCTCAAGCGCTCGCTTAGAGACTTCGCACACGAGACGGACACCGTCAAGCTGCAACTGTTAAACACCGCGTGCAAGCTGTACGTCAAGGACCAAGCGCGAGCGGGGCCGGTGCTCAAGCACCTCTTTGAGCTCTGCCGCGTCGACGCGTCGGTGGACATAAGAGACCGCGCGCGCGTGTACCGCTCGATGTTCGCCGTCGGCGGCAACGTCACCGCGCTGGCGTCGCTGAAGAAACAAATCGTGCTGTGTCACAAGCCCGCGCCGCAGCTGCCTTCGCCCGCGGCGCAGACGTGCACGCACGCGCTCGGGTCTCTGTCGCACGCCGTCGAGCACAAGGCGCCCGGGTACGCGTCGCTTCCCAAGCACCCGACCGTCGCGCCGCCGTCGTCGGTGCGCGACCAGTACTTTGCGTCGGCGGCGGACGCGGCGCGCGGCGGCGCGGGAGGCAAGAGCGGCAAGTTCTACAGCGACTCCGACAGCGACTCCGACAGCGACTCCGACAGCGACTCCGACAGCGACTCGTACGGCGACAGCGACAGCGGGAGCTCGGCGTACACGGAGAGCGACTCGGACTCGGGCGACGAGAGCGATTCGGACGAGAGCGATTCGGACTCGAGCGATTCGGACGGCGACGGCGACGACGACGGCGACGACGCGTCTTCGGGCGCTTCGGGGTCCTCCGACGAGAGCGACGACGACGAGAGCGATGACTCGGACTCGGATTAGACGTTTCATCGGTAGTGCGTGGTATCTGTCTGTACGACTTTTTCGTCGCGTCTCGAGGTACCTTCCTTCCGCGCGTCCCGACGCGCGCGCTTTCACTTTCACGCGGATTCACACGAAAATGTCTCATTCCCGTCGATCGTCGTTCGTCCTCCTCGGGATCGAGACACCGCAAAAGGTCTCGCCGGTTGTTCCATTCGCGGGCTCTCGACGCCTACGGCGTCGGCCGAGCGTCCGCCCGCCACCACACCCGCGGACGCGTCGGAGGGGCGCGCGAGGGGTTCGGCGATGCACGCGATGCTCGACGCGCGCGCCGCGCACCCGCGGTCGCACGCGGCGGTGGCGCGCGCAAAGCACGCCGAGCATTCGGGGCGCGTTGTTACTTTCGCCCACCGCGATCGGCCGAGACGTCTTCTCGACGCGTCGACCGGGGACGCGTTCCGACGGAGCGCGCGCTTACGGCTCGCCGGCTTTAGGGACCGCCGAGGCGTGCTACACGAGCGGGACGATGTCCCTAGACCGCGCGCCGCGCGCGCTTCGGCGAGCGCGGACGCGTCCGCGGAGGAGTCGCCGTCCCGCCCTCCCCTGCGCGTGCTCTTCGCCGCGGGAGGCACCGGGGGGCACGTCTTCCCCGCGGTCGCCGTGGCGGACGCGCTGGTGGCGGCGTCCAACCGGAACGCGCTCCCCGACGACCGGGAGGTGCACGTGTCTTTCGCGGGGACCGCGGGCAGGCAGGAGGCGCGCCTGGTGCCCGCGGCGGGGTACGAGCTGCACGTCGTCCCCGCGGTCTCGCTCGCGCGCCCCCTCTCCTCCCCCGCGAACGTCGTGAAAAATCTCTTCGCGTTGCCTTTCCGCCTCGCGTGGTGCCTGTGGAAAGCCTTCGCGCTGTTGGCGAAGCTGCGCCCGCACGTGGTGGTGGGCACGGGGGGGTACGTCAGCCTCCCCGTGTGCTTCGCGGCGGCGCTGCGGAGGATTCCGATGTGCGTGCAGGAGCAGAACGCGCACCCGGGGATGGCCAATCGCGTGTTAGCGCCTTTAGCGGACCGCGTGTTCGTCGCGTTCCGCGCCGCCGCCGACGCGTTACTACGAGCGAAGACGCACAGGATCCACGGGAACCCCGTCCGGAAATCTCTGAGAGACATCACACGGCAGGACGCACGGAGGAAAGCGCGGTTCTGGTTCAGCATGGCTTGCGGCGGCGGGTACAAAGGCCAGCTTCGCGAAGGCGAGAAGAACGACGTCGTGTTGTTGATTCTGGGCGGGTCTCTGGGCGCCTCCGCGATCAACCGCGCCGCCGCGCGCGCCATCCCCGAGCTGCTCGCGACGCACGAAAACCTGTGGGTCGTGTGGCAGACCGGCGCGGACGGACACGAGCGCGCCGTCGCGGCGGTTGCCGAGAAGTTTGCCGAGAAGTCAAACGTGCGGTGCACCGTCGACGGACGCGCGTGCAAATTTCCGAGACTGTCCGTCGTGCCGTTCATCGACGAGATGGACGCGGCGTACGGCGCGAGCGACCTGGTCGTGGCGAGGGCGGGCGCGATCACCTGCGCTGAGCTGGTCGCGACGGCAACACCCGCGATCCTGGTGCCGTCCCCGAACGTCGCGGAGGACCACCAGACGAAAAACGCAAACGCGCTCGCCCGAGCCGGGTGCGTTGCGGTTTTGCCCGAACACGAACTCTTCGTCGACGGGTCAGAGGACACGGACCCAGAGGGCGGCGCGTCCACGCTGACGCGGCTCGTGTCCGACCTGCTTATGGACCCCGAAAAAATGCGCGCGATGGCGGCGGCGGCGGCGGCGGCGGACACGCCTCGCGCCGCCGAGGAAATCGCGGAGGACATCGCGCGCGTCGCGGCGCGATGACGGCGAGCGCGATTGCTTTTTTTTTAGGTATTTCGAAGCATTGATACATCGCGTGCTATCGCTGCTGCTGACTTAAAAGCCTGGCGTACCTCTGCGGGTCCTCGTCGCGCGTTCGGAGCAGCCACGCGTTTTGCTCGGCGTCGGACATGTCTGCGAAGATGAACACGCTCTTGTCTCCGATGTCGTCCTTCACTTGTTGAGTGTACTTGCGCGACGCGAAGACCACGATGAGGACGCACCACAGCGTCACGAGCGCTTTCTCGCCGCCTTCGTGTATAGTACCGGTGAGGTGCCCTAACAGCGCTAAAGGCACGACGAAGAACAGCGCCGCGCATTCCGGTTTGCCGTAGCACATGCCCTCCTTGAACGCGACGCCGGTGAACGCGGCGAACAGCGGGCCGACCGCCCACACCGCAACCGGGTGGTGCGCGACGTACAAAGGCACGGACTCGTTTGACGTCACCGCGACCCCTACCGATCCAATAAACCCCACGAGCCAAAGCGCCTGCATGAACTTCTTGATCGGGTCGACGTACATGTGGATTAAATGGAGAGCGGCGCCCAGACCGGCGGCGCCGGCGAAGTACGCCGGCTCCTGGATCTTTGCGGGGAAGCCGCCGAACGCGTCCGCGCCGAGCAGGAGCGGCGACGCGCACGCCAGGGTGGCGAGCGCCACTGTGCTTAAACAGACGCGGTAGGACCACACCTCGATCGTGTCCGCCTCGGTCACGGACCAGTCCGCGTACATGCCGGGGTAGAACGGCTCGCCGGGGACCACGAACGCGTCGATGGGGGGCGCGGTTCGGTTCGGTGAGGCAGGGGGGACTCGGTTTTCGCCGGAAGCGCGGACGGAGACGCGCCTCGGCCGCGGCGCGCGGGGGGCTGCCACCCGGCGCGAGGCGGCCTCGCGCGGTGCGCGCGCGCGCCACGCCACCGTCGCGCCGGCGGTGCGGACGGACGACATCGCGACGGTGGCCATGTTCTCACGGGCGCGAGGCGAAGTGCCGTTCACGTCATCATCTCGACGCGCGCAGATCTCGGCATCGCCGAAACGACGCGCGATTTCCGCCTGTCGGCGAGCGAGTTCCCTTTTTGTTACCTCCCGGAAGACGAAGTTCCAGAGCGATCCGCGCGACGACCGCGCGTCCCCCGCGTTTCGAGCGACCTTCGCTTCGCGCTCCGCGCGGCTTCGATTCGCTTCCGCCCCCGAGTCGCACTCCGCGCGCGCCGCAATGTCCAAGCGCAAAGCCGTGAACGCGCAGGATGAGTGGAAACAGAATCCGATGCAAGCCGTGAACAACCACAAGTTCCTGAACGAGCCCAACGACGCGGTCGTCGAGAGCCTGCTTGGTTTCGTGCAGGCGCACCCGAACTGCCAACTCCTGGACGGGCTCCCGGACGTCAAGGTGGTGGTGCGCGCGAACACGCTTTTGTCCAACGTGGACAAGAACAAAGTCGCGCTCATCTCCGGAGGCGGCTCAGGCCACGAGCCCGCGCACGCCGGATTCGTGGGGGAGGGCATGCTCAACGCCGCCGTGTGCGGCGACGTCTTCGCTTCGCCCTCGGTTACAGCAGTGCTGGCGGCGATCCGGCACGTCTGCGGGCCGAACGGGTGTTTATTAATCGTCAAGAACTACACGGGCGACCGTTTGAACTTCGGCCTCGCCGCCGAGCGCGCCAAGCTGGAGGGGTACAAAGTCGAGATGGTGGTTGTGGGCGACGACTGCGCGCTGCCGCCTCCGCTCGGCGTCGCCGGAAGGCGCGGATTAGCCGGGACGCTCTTCGTGCACAAGGTGGCGGGCGCGGCGGCCAACTCCGGCCTAGGCTTGACCGCGGTGAAGCTGGAGGCGATGCAGGCGGCGGCGTGCGTCGGCACGGTGGGCGTCGCGGTCGCCGCGCACACGCTCCCGGGCGCGTCGGCGCCGGCGCGATTGATCCCTCCCGGGAAAATGGAACTCGGCCTCGGGATCCACGGCGAACCCGGCGCGGCGACGGTTCCGGTGACAAACGTCGAGACGCTCGTGGGGACGTTGCTTGAGAAGATCACGGATACAAAGAGTGGGTACATGAAGTGTCTCGATGGTAAAATTAACCCGCCGAAAACCGGGCTGGAGAAGGTGGCGACGACGGAGGTGGACCCGCCGAAACCGCCGCCGGCGCCCAAAGTGGCGGTGATGATCAACTCGCTCGGCGCGACGCCGTCGATGGAACTGCACGTCGCCGCAAAGGCGGCGCGCGAGTGGCTCAAGAACCGGGGCTTAAACCCGGCGCGCGTGTATGTCGGGTCGTTCATGACCGCGCTGAACATGACCGGCTTCTCCGTTACGCTGCTCTCGCTGGACCAGCAAAGACTGCAAAGACTGGACGCCGACGTGGTTTCCGCCGCTTGGCCCCTCGTCGCGCGCGCCGAGGCGAAGATGGCGCCGATGCCCGAGGCGCGGCGCGACGTCGGTCAAGACGCCGAGGTGGATCGCGTCGCTTTGTCCAAGGCGAGGCACGCGAAGGACGGCACGGAACCCCCCAAGCCCGTGACATGGCTGGGTGGCCTCGTGCTGAAGTGCGTCACGCGAGCCGCCACCGCGCTGCTCGGCGCCGAGAAGGCGCTCACGGAAGCCGACACGAAAGTCGGCGACGGCGATTGCGGCGCGACGTTTGCGCGCGGCGCGGCGGCTTTGCTTTTGGACGCGCCGCACATGTGCGATTTTGATTCGGCGCGCGACATCGCGATCGCGATCGGCCTGACAATCAGGCGGTCCATGGGCGGGACCTCCGGCGCGCTGTACGACATATTCTTCGCCGCCGCGGGCGTCGCGATGCGCGACAAGGACGCGAGCGACCCGAAAACCTGGTTTTTGGGTTTCGAAGCCGGCGTCGCGGCGGTAAAAAAATACGGAGGCGCGCTTCCCGGGAACCGAACCATGCTTGACGCGCTCATCCCGGCGCTGGAGGCGGCGCGTTTAAAGGTGGCGGAGGGGCGCTCGTCCAGCGGCGTCGAGGCGCTGGCGCTCGCGGCGAAGGCGGCGAAGGAAGGCGCCGAGGCGACGCGCTCGATGGCCGCCGGCGCCGGGCGGAGCAGTTACGTGCCGGAACACGTTTTGGCGTCGGTGGCGGACCCGGGCGCGACGGCGACGGCGACGTGGATCGCCGCCGTCGCCGACGCGGCGGCGGAGTACTTATGATGCGCGCGTGACCTTCGGAAATAATACGTGTATATTTTGTGCGCCCCATGACCGAATTTAGTTACTAAGTAGTCTACCTTCAAGGTACGACGCATCGCACCATCTACCGTCCGCTCGCGTTTAATAAGCCAGCGGAACCTCTCTCGAACCTCTCTCGTTTCGTCATCCGACGCGTCATCTACATCATCCACGTCCTGCCCGAGGAATCCTTGACGACGCGCGGTCCGTCGGCGTCGAGGTTCTTTTTGACCACCGGCTTTTTGAACTTGTCCGTGCCGTAGTACCGCCTGGAAATCTCCGCTTTGCGCGCGGCTTTGACGGCATCCTCTGCGGCCTGCTTCGCGCGCCGCGCCGCGACCGCGTCCGGAGGGCGCGTCTCGGCGACCCGCCGGAACGCGTTCGACGCGCGCGCGCGCTCGAGCGCGGGACGCGACCCCGTCGGCCGAGAAAGCTGCATGTCGCCGCCGGGGGGAGCGTCTCTACGCGCCGCGCGAAGCGCCGCCAGGTCTACAGGCGCGCGAGACATCTCTCGGCTTGTCTCTCTCGGCTCGCGAGAGTCTCTCGGCGCGACGTTCGTAGCGTTCGTCAAAGTCCCTCCCTTCCGGAGGAGGTGAAGCGGTATGTTTTTCTCAGCCTCCCTCCGCGCGTCCTTCTCGCGAGCCTCGCGCCATTTGTGCGCGACTCGCGCGCGCGCGGCGTGTTCGTGCTTCTCGTGCTGCTTGGCGACGCTTCGGCCGAGCATCGTCATCACCGCCGCCACCGTGCGTTTCGTCGGCCCGGTCGTGCGCACGAGCTCGCCCGCGGTGAGCGGCGCGTCGTCGTGGCTCTCGGCGGCGCGGCGCGCCAAACGCTTGACGCGCGCCAAATACAAAACGTGCGCTTCGTCGAGCGTCTCCGGAACTCCGCGAACCGGAGACGTCACGCGCGAAGGCGATTTCGGTTTCTTTGTCGACGTCTCCGTGAAAGCTTCGCGCGCCGCGAGTCTTGACGAAGCGCTTTCGGAAGCGCTCTCGGCGTCGAGTCTTGGCGCGCCAAGACTCTCTTGATTGATTTCCGACTTCCGAACGTGAGGAACGTTCTCGGCGTGCGTTCCGTGTACCGCGATCGACGCCGAAGGACTCACGCCGGCGAGTGCCGGCTGCGCTTCCGTCAAAGGCGCGCTCGCGTCGTTTTCTCCGTCGTCGCCGGAAACGTCGAGCAATCCGTACGCCGCGACTTCTTCCTCCGTTGCCTTGCGCGCCTCCCACTCGAGCGCGCGTGCGGCTTCGACGTCGGCGTCGCCCGCAGCGTTCGCATCCACCTGCTGCCTGGAGAGCCGCCTCTGCTCCGCGATGCGCCGGCGCATGGGGCGCACGAGCGCCTCGAACTTCAACACAGAAGTAGCGTCCACCACGCCGGGAAGAGGCGCCTCAAGAGGCGCCAGCGACGCCCACGTCGCGACGTGCGCGCCCAGCACGCCGCCGGTGGCGACCCGGCGCGCGGCGGCGACGGCGCGCGCGCGCGAATGAGACACAGCCTCGCGCGCGGCGAGGAGCGCGTCGCGCGCGCCGACGTGCGTGTCTTGCGCGGCGGCGCGGTCCAGGGACACGAGGAGGCGCGCGCTGTCGAAGAGTCGCGACGTCGCCGCGGGAACAAAGAAACCCTCCAGGGGATCCGTCGCGGCGCTCGTCTTTTTTGTCTTTTCTTTCGCGGAAAAAGCCTTCGGCGTCGGGTGTTCGCCGGATCGGAGCGCCTTCTCGGGATCGAGCGCTTCATCCTCCTCCAATTGAGCGCGATTCGATTCCTCCTCCTTCACCGGCGCGGAGAAGTCCGCGTGCCTCGAGCGCTTGGGCGCCTCCTTCTTCTTCTTCTCCGCCCGCTCCTCCGCCGCCGCCTCCTCCTCCGCCGCCTCGGCGACGGCGTCGCCCTCCGGCACCATGTCGTCGTCGCCCTCGCCGAGGCCCTGCTGCCAGTCGTCCCGGGGGACGCTCCACCTGCCCGCGGGGACGTCCCCGTCCCCGCGGTCTAAATGGCACTCGCCCACGCGCGCCGCCACCGCCGCCGCCGCGAACGACGCCTCGGCGGCGACCAGCACGGTCGCCAGTGCGGCGACCGCGCCCGCCGCGGCGACGCGCACGTCCGGCGACGCGTCGCCCAGCAGACGCGCCGCGCCTCGGCTCGCCGCCACGAGCGAATCGCGGTCGACGCGGCGCGCGGCGTCGCACGCCGCGCTCGCGCGCAGCTTGAGAAACATGACCCGTCGGCTGTTACTCGTGTTCGTATTCGACTCCGCCGCGTCCCCGACGAGCGCGGCGCGGTCGCCGCGCAAGTGCGCGTGCGCGGCGAGAATCGAAAGTTGCGCGGCGACGACGCGATCGCGACGCGCGAGCTCGGCGGCGCTCCGCGCCAGGCCCAGCGCGCGGACGCAGAGCGTGACGCGCGCGTCCTCGTCCAGAGCGACGAGTGTTTTCGTTACCATCGGCGCTGCGGCGTCCGCCATCACCGCCGCCAAAGCCCTTAAGAGCGCGCCGCGCGTCCGCCTTCGCGCGGCGAGCGCGGTGACAAACTCCACGGCGCGCGCTTGCACCAGCGGCGGGCGGTCGACGCCGCCGCATAAACGGAGCGCGGCGGCGAGGTACGTCCGCGACGGGGGCGTGGCGTTAGGTCCCTCCTCGAAGTAGTCCGTCTTCAGGAACGCGGGGACGCCGCCTCCCCTGAGCGCGAGCGCCGCCGCCGCCGCAGCCGCCGCCGCCGCGCCCGCGGGGGGGACCGCGCCGGGCGGCGGCGGGGGCGGCGTCTCGACGACCAAGCCCAGGAACAGGAACGCCATCGCGCGGTACGTCAGGGCGGGGAGGGGCGGAGGTGGAATCGCGTCCGGACCGGACCGCGCGTGACCTTGACCGGCCGCGATGGCGGTCGCGGTGACCCCTCTCCCGCTCGCCGCGTCGGCGATTGTACGGAAAAAAACAGCCGCGGACGACTTTTTCGATTCGCTCGTTTGTCTCCTCTCGTCGTCGTCCGCGAAGTCTCCGTTCGCCAAGTCTTTGTTCGCCGCGCGCACCTGGTCCCCCTCTCCGCCGAGCGCCGCGTCCAGAAGACTGGCGAGTATCCGGTTCGCCAAATCGATGCGTAGCGCGTCGTGCGTTTTACGCGCCTCGCGCAGAATCGCGGAGGCCCCGAAGGACAGGAAGAAACGTCTAAACGAACGTCTCGGAGGTTCGGCGAAGTTCCGCCGCGGCGGCGCGAACCGCCGAAGCGACGCGGCGGCGACGGCGGCGGCGGTGACGCCGTGCGCCTTGGCGTCCCTCCGCTCGTGCCGCTCGGCTCGGCGCCGCGCCGAGACGTCGGGCGCGTAGTGCGACTGCGCCAGAGCCTCATCGGACCCGCGCGCCAGGTCGAAGTCGTCCGAAGACTCGTCGGACTCGAGGGACGAAAAGGCATCCGACGAAATGCGCGCGTCGACCAAGTCGTCGCTCGCGCTCCGTCGCTCCGACGCTCGCGCGCGCCGCGCCCGATCGCGCCGCAGCTTCGTGCGCAGCTCCTTCAGGGATGCCTGCTCCGCGTCCGCCGCGTCCAGGCCCGCCTCGGCGAGGGGTGTGCCTCCGAGAGACGCGCCCGTGGGGTCGAGAGCTGTCAGGAACAGGTGCATACGCTCGTCGCCGCGTCCGTCGGAGCGGCCGGTTTCGATTCCGCCGACGTCGAATTCGACAAACGCGCGAGCCTTTGCGCGCGCGACGACGCGCCACGGCGTGAGGTACGCGCCGCGCCACGCCGCGTCCAGCTTCTTGCCGCGCGTCAAACCAGTCTCCATAGCCGCGTTCATAGAGCGGTACTCCGGCTCGGCGAGCGCGACGTCCCACCACCGGCGCAGGTTGAAAAAAGAAGGCCGGGGAACGCCGACGTCGTGTCGTCGGAAGAGGAGCGCCGCGCACGCGTCGGCGAAATCGTTTCGCCCCGACGCGTCTCGCCTCGCGAGCGCGCTCGCCGCGGCGGCGCGGACGGAGGGCACGGAGGACCTGAGCGCCTTCTCGAAGACCACCACCGCGCGCCACGCGAACGAAGCGCAGTACCGGTCGCCGCCGGCGACCGCCGCGCCCACGCCGCGCGCCGCAGCGTCGAGCGCGGCGCGAGGCAACGCGTCGCCGCCTCTGGCGGCGAACGTCTCCGGCGCCGCCAGTAAGACGACAGCCAGCGTGAGCAGTTCCTCGGCGGCGCTCACCGCCTCGCGGCGTTTTCGCGCATCGAGGAACCGCTCGTCCGTCACCGCGAAGCCCGCGGCGATGGTCACCACGCGGTCATCGCGCGAGACCCGCTTCTTGTCCAGCCTCCGGAAATCGCACATCCAAGAAACCACGCGGTCGCGCCTGCGCCCGACGTCGGCGACGTGATTGGCGTCGCGCGCGCGTCTCGCGCGGAGCCGTCGCGCCTCCTCCGACTCGGCGAAGGGTAACGCGCGATCGACCGATCGAATTGTCGCGGTCGCGAAGCGCGCGATCGCGGCGAGAACGCCGCAGGTTTCGAACCATTTCGCGTTCGAACGTGAACGTCTCTCCGCCGTCTCTCCGCGCTCTCCGTGTATCGCGCGGAAAGACGACTCGCCGTCGAAACCGGCTTCGACGTCGTCGCGTCGCGCCGTTTCTTCGACGTCGCCGTTTCTTTTCGTCGTCTTCGTCGTCCCGCTCTCGTCATCCCTCGAGCCCGCCCGGTCGATGCCCTCTTCGTCTTCCGGCCGGACCAGGTGCGCCGGGAGGCTGACGTGCCCGAACGCGGCGCCGTTCAGGTACGCGCACAGCGCCATGACCGCCGGAAGCGACACGCCGAGGAACGCGCGCCAGAACGCGACCTCGGCGTCGGACGGCGATTCTCGCGCGGCGTTCGCGGTTTCGAAAACGGCGTCGGCGTCGCGCAGAAACGCAAAGGCTCGGACCGGGCCGAAGCCCCCGAACTGACGCGCGGCGAGGGTCACGCACCCGACCCACGCGCATCCTCCAAACGACGCGGCGCGCCAGTCGTTCCAAACGCGCGCGTCTCCCCGGAGCGACTGAACAGAGACGTGCGCGGCGAACAAAACGAGGCACGCGAACGTGACGGCGCCGTCGTGCGCCCAGGCGGCGGCGATCGCGCCGCGGCTCGCGGCGGCGACGGGTTCCTTCCCGAGGCGCGCTTCCCACGCCACAGAGAATGCCGCGACGCATGTCTTCATCAAGAAGCACGGCACTTCGAAGCTCGGCTGGAGACGTAACGCCGGGACTTTACGCGAGAGTTCCGACGCGCCGAACGCGGCGCACGCGAACGTCGTTAAGAACGTCGCGAATCCCAAAATGGCCAAAACGAGGTGGCCCGTGGAGCCGTAAAACACAGCCGGGTCGAACCCGACGTACGCGTACGGCCGCGCGTGGTCGCTCGCCATCGGCACGAGCGTCGCCAGGCTGGCGTGCACGGCGGGGAAAAACCCCACCGTCGCCAGGGCGAAACGCGAAACGTCTCCCGCGAACGCGCACCGTCGCGCGTACGTCTCGAATCGAAACGCGTTTCCGCGCGCGCGTAAACCGCGTCGACACCACAAATCCATGCGATCATCCTCCGTCGGGTCTCGCTCGTTCGAACGCGCCGCCGCCGGCGTGTCGAGGTGCTCCTCGAGCGCGCGAAGCACCTTGCCGTCCTTCGCGAACCGCCACAAGTCGCGGTGGATCGCGGTGCCGCAGCGGCGCGTGCGCTCGGCGCGCCGCGCCGCCGCCTCGGCGGCGGAGGCTTCGTAGGAGGTCTCGTCGGCGGCGACGCCTCCGGCTTCCACCGCCTCGGCGGCGACCCACGTGTGTTGCCACGCGCGCGTGGCGACCGCCGCGCAGACCCGCCCGCACCCCGGCCCGAAGACCGCGACGCAGGATGCGACAAATGCGGTGACTAATTGGAAATACGTCGAACCGACGTTTGCGTTCGCGCCCAGCGCCCATCCCGGCGTGAAAAAGGCGGCGAGACGAGCGCCGGCGTCGCCGCCGCGTTTGAACGGCGGCGCGTCTTGTCGGAAGAAAACCCCGAGGAGCGTCGGGAACTCGATCAGTAGGAACGCCCGCAGGAGCAGCGCGAGCGCGCCTCCGGGAACGGTGAACAGGTACGCGCGCGTCGCCGTGGCGGAGACGTACACGCGGAAGAACGCGCGTCGAGGACGCCGCAAGATGGAATCGAACGCCGACTCCGCTGCGTCGATTGTCAATTTCCTCAACGCCGCCGAGCGTTCGCGACGCGTCGCGCGAGGGAAAAGCGTCTCGCGCGCGCGTCGTTCCCTGGCGTTTCTCGGCTCGCGCGTGTTCTCGTCGTCGCTGTCGTCGCTGGCGTCCGAGTCGAACGCGCGGTCGCGCGTCACGCCGCTCGTCGCGGCGTTCGTTTCGGGAGGAAGCTCCGCGTCCGGAAACCCAAAAACGCGGCGGACGCGGTTAAGAAACGCGACGCGCGCGCGTTTCTTGGCGAGTCTCCTCCTCTCCTTCTCGCGGAGTCTCTTGCGGAGCGCCTTCTTCGCCTTCTTCGCCCGCTCCTCTTTCTTCGCGGCGGCGTCTTCGTCCTCCTCTTGTTTCGCGCCGAGAAGCGCCCTAACACGCGCGGTGAGCCCCTCGAACGCCTCGACGACGGGGCCGGGACCGCCGGGATCGCCGGGATCGCCGACGGAATACCCGCGCGAGGCTGACGCGAGCGTCGCCGAATCGTCGCGCGTCGTCGACGCGTCGTCGCGCGAAACAAACGTTTCGCGCGTCTCGGTCGGGGTATCGTCCCACAGCGAGTCGTCGTCGAAGTCCGGCGGAACCGGGATGCCTGACTCTTCCGTCAGGCCACCCATCAGACCGAGTCGGTACGCCTCTTCCTCCTCGGAGGAGTCCCGCCGCGGCGGAACACCCGGAGAAACCGTCGTCCCGGCACGAACACCGTCGGACACGCCGTCGGTTTGAGACTCGTCGTCATCCTCGTCTTCGCTCGCCGACGCCGACACGTCGCCGCGACGCGCCAGAAGCGCTCGCGCGCGCTTCGCGCGCGCCGCGGGCACGTTCCCCCTGAACGCGGTCGCGATCAAATCGGCGCGTCGCCGGTCGCGCCGAGCCTTTCGCCGGTCCTCGTCGAAGGAAGCTTGGTGTCTCAACCGGGGACCGTCCACCGCGCTCTCGGCAACGACGCGCGCGCGCGTCGCCGCTGCCTCGCGGCTCGCCAGGCACGCCAGCGCGTCCAGCGCCACCTGGCTCGGGTGCGTCCATCGCAGAGGCGGGCGCCTCTTCTTCTTCTTCTCGGTACCGTTCTCGGTACCGTCGTCCAGGGTATCCTCCGCTGTGTTCTCGGGCTCCGCGCCTCCGAGCGCGCTGGCGAAGATGCACAGCACCGCCAGCGCGAGCGGCGCGGCGAGGCACAGCATCACGTCGCGGCTCGTCTCGAGGCACGCGTCGTCCCAGGCGACGTCCACGAAGAACGTCTTCGTCGACGCCTCCGCGCACCCGTCGTACGTCTCGGCGACGCAGGCGTACCTGCCCTCCCGGTCCGGGCGCAGCGTCGCGGCCGTGCCCACCTGCGAGAAGGACGCGCGCGCGCCGCCCGTCCACCGCGCGCCGAGCAGCGCGCTCGACGACGGCGCCGACACGACGGACCAGACAGTGACGAACGCGTCGCCGCCGCGCCACGGTCGGCCCTCCTCCGGGTCGCGGCTCGCCGAGCCGTCCAGGACCGTCTTCTTGAAACACCGCGGCGTCTTCGGAGCCGCCGCGGCGTACGTCGCCGTGCGCTCCCCGGCGTCCAGCGCGGAGAAGGCGAAATCCGAACTGGCGTTCGAGGGAGTCTCCGGGGGACCCGTCGCGCGCGCGGCGTCGTATCGCGGAAGCTCGAAGAACAAGACGACGTCGTCGCTCTCGTAGACGGCGGCGTCCGGCACGGGCGCCCGGTTACAGTCCACGCGCAGCGACGCCTCGCTGCTGGCCACCTGACCTATGCACGAGCCGATGGCGTCCACGCGCACGACGTACTCGCCGGGGCCGTCGGGCACGAACGTCAGCTTCGAGCCCTCGACGATGGGCGCGCCCGCCGCGAAGTCGCGCCGCCACGAGACGGCGTCGGAGTCGTCCAGGTCCGGAGGCGGAGGCGGCGGCGGCGGCGACGGCGGCGGCGGCGGGAAGTCGTACTTGCGCATCCACTCCGGTATGCTCTCGTCGATGGCGTCCGGGTCCACCTCCGGCGCGGGAGGCGCGAGAGGGTCCACCCACGGCGTGTACGGCACGGGAACTGTCGCGTTCGGCGCGCGCACCATGCGCCACTGGTGCGTCACGAACGGGTTATCGCACGTCTCGGGCGGAACCGTCGTGCTCACCCGCGACACGTTTTCCAGCTTGGCGTGCCCCAGTCCCGGGTTTTCCTCGTACGCCTGCAGCCCAAGATCCTGCGAGACGTTCGCCTCCTCGAACCGCCTGCTGCTCAGCACCACCTCCTCCCACGCGTTCGACACGGAGACGTTGCCGCCCGCGAGCGTCGTGGAACGCTCGACCATGCGCACGAACGAGACCCGCAGCGAGTCCACGCACGCCGGCGGGTGGAACGCGAACGTCTCCCAGTGCGGCGGCGGCGGGGACGGCGGCGACGGCGGCGGGGACGGCGCCGGCGGCGGGGACGGCGGGGACGGCGGCGGTGACGGAGGCGGCCAGACGTACCGCGCGTCCACGTAGTCCTGGTCGAACTCGGGAGGCACCGGCGGGTAGTAGGGCGGGATCGGCGGCGGCGGCGGCGGCGGCGGCGGCGGCGCCGGCGGATTCGGCGGCGACGGCGGGTTCGGCGGGAACCTGTACCCCGGCGCGAACGGCGGTGATGGGGGCGGAGAAAACAGCCTACGCTGTGTTCCTCGATGGTGCACGCGCACTGGCCCTATGCGATCGGTCAGGCGGACGTACGCGCGCGTCGTCCCCGTCGAGGGCGTCGCGCCCTGGAACCGCGCGTCGGCGGTGATGACGAAAATCTTCCCCATCTTCTCCGTCTCCTCCTCGGGGACGGACATCCCGGCGGAGATCCGCACGTGTCCCCACCTTCCCGGGGGATAGCTCCCGATCCTCTCCAGAGGCGGCCTCCCCAGAAACGTCGCCGAGAAGTTCGTGCGCTGGATCTCCTCGAAGTTCTCCGCCAGAGTGCCGTTCTCGAAGTAGCGGTCCGGGCACGCCAGGTTCGCGCGCCGCGTCTCGGAGCACGTCGCGCCCGGCCCGAGGAGCACGTGTCCGTTTTTGAACACGAGGCGGTACAGGTCCGTGTCGAACAGCTCCATGCCCTGCGCCACCTCCGTCTCCACCGCGTGTTCTTCCTCAACAACCCATCCCTCGCCGTTCCACCCGCGCGCGTCCGGGAAACCCTCCGGCTGCGCGGGGAACACCGCCGCCGTGACGTCCAGGGTCGGGTTCTGGTTCTCCTGAAACACCGACTGGTCCGTCGTCAAAGTGTCCTCCCAGACGAACTCGCCGCCGTAGCCGCTGCTGACGCACAGCGCGGTCCGCGAAGGGCACCCCGCGAGCAGCTTCGCGCGCGAATCCAGCGGGTTCGCGTCCACGTACGACACGACCGAAGCGTCCAGCGACTGCGCGGGGGCGAAATCGCGGTCGTCCACGAACGTCGCCTCCGGAAACGCGTTGGGCAAAGCGCTTCCGTACCGCGCGCGCGCGTCCCCCGCGGCGCGCGACTCGAACGCCATCACGCAGAAGTCGCCGTTTTCGTCGCGGCGAGGCACCTCCACGTTCCAGTTCGAGGGCGTCGGCGGCAGCGGCGGCGACGGCGGCAGCGGAGGTGGGCGAGGAGGGGGGGGAGGCGCGGGAACCGGCGGCGGCGACGGCGGCGCCGGCGGGTCGAACGGCGGGTTCGGCGCGGGGGGGGGCGACGGCTCCGCGGGCGTCGTGGTCGGCGGCGCGGGCGGTTCCGGGGACGGAGGAGGCACTTCGATGACGAAGTCGAAGTCATCCTGCGGCGCCGCCGGCGTCGGCGACGCGAGCGCCAGAAGCGCGACCAGCGCCGCGGACGCGAGCGTCCACCGTGTCGCGCCAGATGTCGGTCGACGCCGACTCGCGCGGGGACGCGGCCGCATCCCCGCCGGCGCGGGACGCGACCGGCGGGGATCGGGTCTCGGCTCGCGATCGGTCATGTGACTGCTCACGTGCGTCGTCGCATCATCGCGCGCGCGCGCGCGTCTCCGCGCATGCCCGCGGTTTTTCTCGCGCGCACCGGTCGCGCTCCGACGCGGGCGGATGCCACCCACGAACTACGACAACGACGGTGCCGACGCGCGAACGACCGAAAATCCCGAGGACGTCCCGCGAGGCTCGCTCGCGCGCGACCTAGTGCCGCGTCGCGTCCGAGCTGCGCGGACCGTCACCGCTAGTCACGGGTCTTCGGTGCTGCGCGGTATGATGGCTCGACGCGCTTCCACCGCGTCTCGTCGCGCGTCGGCGGATCCGATGGTTCTCTTTTTCTCGGCTGACATCGGCTGAACGGCTAAAACCGATGCGCGACCTCGATGCGCGCGGTTCTCACGCGAAAACGGCCGCGTGAAACCGTTTCGCGTTTCCAAACGCGTCCGGAGCTTTTCTTGTCTTCTGCATCGACTTGGACCGACCAACAGGCGCGCGTCACTCCGGCGCCGCGCGGCGCGCGGATTCGTCCCTGAGATGGGCCCACCCGGTCGAGAGGCCGAGGCGGAAGACGCGGCGGCGTCGGATCGGGCGCCTTTTCGCGCGTCGTCCTGTGGCGATACGACGCCCTTCGACCACGACCGCTTCGCGCGGATGCGAGCGCACGCCGCATTCGTCCCAACCTTGGTCCTGGAGCGCCTCGCGGCGGATCCGCACGCGCCCGCCGAGCCTTACGAGACGTCCTTCCCCGCGGCGGTCATGTTCGTGGACATCGCGGGGTACGTGCGTCTCTCTGGCGCGACCCACCGCGGCGTGGCGCGGCGCGAGACGCGCATGGAGACGCAGTCGCGCGGTTTGCGGCGGAAGAGCTCCGGGAGGTGGAGGCGAGGCCAAAAAGAAGGCGACGACGCCGATCCCGGCTCGCGCGTCGCCGGCCTCGCCGGCGAGGCGATGCGCGACGTCGTCAGCGCGTGCTTCGCCGCCATCGTCGAGATCGTCTCGCGACACGGCGGGGACGTCGTGAAGTTCGCGGGCGACGCGTTGTTCGTCGCGTGGCCGGCGGGGAAGGATCGTCTCGTCGATCGTCGTCACGAAGAGAAGGAGAGCGACTTGAACCGAAACCGAGACGAGACGCCGAGCTTTGAAACCGAAACGTACGACGAGACCCTGGGCGAGACCGCGCTTCGCGCGGTGCAGTGCGGCCTCGCGATCCAGGCGTGTGCTCGCGAGCACGAGGCGTTCGAAGGGCTCCAGCTGAAGCTCGTGATCGGCGCCGGGCGCGCGAGAGGCGTCAATGTCGGTGGCGTGGACGACCGCTGGGAGTACGCCATCGCCGGCGAACCCGTGACGCAAATCGCGCGGTGCGCGCCTTTCGCCGCGCCCGGCGAGGTGGTGGTATCGCCGGAGTGCGCGCGCCTCGAGGAGATGCAGGACCACGCGGAGACGACGCTGGTTTGCCAAAAGGACGGCGGGCACGTCGCCGGGTCGGAGGAGGACGCGGAAAGCGACGAAAGCTCTTTCGAAGACGCGGCGGATCCGCCGGACGGAACCGCTAGCCCTCGTTCGGAATACGTTTCTTCTATTCTCCGCGCGGAGACGTCGGCGTCACTACGCGGTCGCGCCGGAAGCGGCGGCGCGTTCCGGTTCCCGTCCGCGCGTTTGCTCTTCGCGGGCGCGCTTCGGCTCGGCGCGTTCGCGGGGGACAACAGCTCGTCCGCCGCGGGCGCGCCGAAAGCGCCGCGGCGCGCCGAAAGCGCGCGCGGCGGTGGCGACGGCGCCTCCAAAACCGATCGCGGGTCCCTCCGCGCGTCTCGGACTCCGGAAGAGGTTCCTCTTCGCGTCGCGCGGCTGACCAACGGCTTCGACGGGGCCACCGTCGCGGCGGCGGCGCCGCCGCGACCGTCCGCGGACCGCAACGCGATGCTCCGCGACGTGTTTTCGTTTCCCCGGAAACGCGTAAACGGCGATACGAAAAACTCGAACCCGGACCCGGCGGGTTCCGCGGAGGCGCTCGTGAAGGCGCTGGAGAGGTACGTGCCCGCGCCCGCGCGGGTTCTCGGTTTCTCCGCGGAGGCGCCCCGCGAGCGGCGCGGAGCGCCTCGAGTGAACCGATGCGCGCCGCGACTGTACGACACCGCGTGGCGCGGCGAGATTCGGCGGTGCGCCGTGGTGTTCCTGGACGCGCGTCTGCCTGAGATTCGCGAAGACGTTTTCGACGAACGTCGCGACGACGTTTTCGAGACCTCCGTTCAAAACGATATCCAAAACGATCCCAAAGGCTCGAGCGACTCGCTGCGTCACGCGCAGACGGCTGTGGCGACGACTCAGCGTGTGCTTAAGACGCACGGCGGCGCGTTGCGTCAGTTTCTGGTGGACGACAAAGGCTCAGTGGCCATCGCGGTGTTCGGCTTGCCCTCGATGTCGCACGCGGACGACGCGGCGCGCGCCGTGGCGTTCGCGGCGGAGACGATCGACGCGCTCGAAACGCGGGGCCTTCCCGGAGCGCGCGCCGGGGTCGCCACGGGGGACGCTTTCTGCGGTGCGGTGGGCCCGGAGACGAGGTGCGAATACGCCGTGTACGGCGAATGCGTCAACGTCGCCGCGCGTCTCATGACGGCGCGCGGGGCGTCGATTTTTTTCAAAGACGGTTTTCCCGACTCGCGGCTGGCGACGACTCGTCGGGTTTTGGTGTGCGAAGCCACGCGGGTGGCGTGCGGCGACGCCGTCGCGTTCGACGAGGGGACGCCGCTCAAGCTGAAGGGCATGCGGGGACTCGCTCGAGCGTTCGCGCCTTTACGTCTCGGCGAAACGCGTCTCGGCGAAACGGACGCGACGACGGAGCCGTCGGACCGTGACCGAGACCGAAACCGGAACCGGTTTCGGTTCGCGTCGCGCGAACCGCAGAGACGGCGCGGCGACGCGACGGGTCCGCGTCGGTCACGCGCTTCCGCCCGCGACGACCTCGACGCGCTCGAGCCTCGTGTCAAGCGCTTGGCCGTCACGGCGGCGGCGCTTCTGGACGCCTTCGACGCCGAGACGCTCCTCGCCGCCGCCGACGGCGTCGCGGACTCGTCGGGCGGGGCGCAAAACAAAAAATATCAAAACGTCTTCGCGCGAAAAACAAAAAAAGCGCACGACGCGTCTGCTCCGCGCGAGGAGGACGTGCGCGCGGCGATTCGCGCCGGGATCTTCCGGGTCGTTCGCCCGACCGCCTCGGGCGTGCCATCGCCCCTTCCGGCGGGGAGAGGAGGCTCGAGGAGGTTCGCCGACGCGCTCTCGAGCGACAGCGCGGGGACAGACGCGGAAGATGACCCGTCCGAAGATGAATCTTCCGCGTCCGAGGACTCGGAGACGTCGACGTCGCGAGTGACGGTTTCGTTCGTCTCCGGGGCGTTCGACGAAAAAAAAAAAAACGAAAACGAAAACGAAAAGACGTTCGAAAAGACGCAAAAAGGGTTGGGCGATTTTCCGTCCCTGGCGTTCGCGAGCGCCCGCGTCCGCGACGCCGCGCTGAGCATGCTCACGGACGCGGCGCGTCGCCCGGCGAACCGCGCGGTCGCGGCCCTCCTCGAGTCGCGCGCGGACGAGGAGACGCGGAACAGTCTTAAAACAATGCGCGGATCACCGCCGAGCGCGCGGCGCGCGGACGCCGCGTGCGGAGCGTGTTCCTCGTCCTTTTTGGCCAAGGTGGCGGCGCACTGGACCGCCGCCGGGCGCCGCGCGCGCGCCAGGCGGTGCCTGGCGCTCGCCGGCGAGAAGGAGCTGGCGCGCGGGACGCGCGGGGGCGCGGCGCGCGCGGCGGGGCTCTTCGCGGAGGCGATGAAGCTCTGCGAGCCTCCGTCTCCGTCCGAGAGACGCGAAACGAAAACGACGCGAGACGCGTACGAAACCGAAACCGACGCCCGAAAAAGGCGGCGCAAGAGGAGGCTTCGCCGCGAAGCCTTTTTGGCGCGCCGCGTCGGCGCGGCTCGGCGCGCCGCGGGTTTCGGCGAGGACGCCGAGCGTCTCGTGAGGGGCGCCATCGAGAAGCTCGAGCGAGCGGAAGAAGACACAAAAGCGCGCGAAGGGTGCGCGTTTCTGTTTTTTCGCGCCGCGGCGTCCGCGTCGCGCGTGTCGCGCCGCGGAGGGTCCGACGGCCGCACCGGGACCCGACGCGCGCGCGAGAAGAGAAAAACGCAAAACAGTTTTGACGAAGCGCCGAGGCGACGTCGCGTTTTCGCGTCTGCGCGACAGACGGCTTCGTCGGAGGACTCCGGGGACGTCTCTCCTTCCTCTTCGACGTCTTCTTCCTCCTGCGACTCCGTCGAGGCGGACGCCGAGCTCGCGCTGGCGCGCCTGGCGCTCTTCGAGATCACCGGCGAGACGAAGGACGCGGCGTGCGCCGTGCGCGCCGCGGAGGAGTGCGAGGCGGCTTCAGAATTGATTTTGCTTCGAAGAAGCGCGTCGGAAAACCGTCGCGACGCGCTGCGCGACGCGCGACGCGCCGTCGCCGAGAACAAAAAAAACGCGCGCGTCTTTCCGACTGCTTTTCTGTGCCGTTCGCGCGGCTCATAGCTCAGGCGCGTAAAACGAGAAGAAAGGGGATGGCGTGAGGTGTTCTGTGTTCTGTGTCCGTGCCTTTTGTGGTATGATACATCTCCACTCCATAGGACTATCGTGTATCATGGACGTCTATCGTGCCCTATCGATAGTACTAGCTAGCTTGTCATCATCACTGCAAATCGTCGCTGAGCGCGTCGGCGCGCATGCCTGCGTAGTCCATGGTGGGCGGCGGGACGGGCCCGAAATCGTCAAACGGCGTTTCGAAGTATCCGAGCACCTTCGGCGTTCGGTTGCGCAGCACGGGCACCTCCGCCCACCCGAGGTACCGACGCACGCGAATTAAAAGTTTTTCAACCTCGCTGCTTCCCGGCACGATCGTGTAAACGCGTGACATACCGCGAGACACGCCTCGCACCGATCCCCTCACCTCGCACACCGCGTCGTCGTCGCCTCGCGCCAAAAACTCAAGCGCCACGGCGCCGTCGTTTTGCGACGGCGTTTTCCCTCCGCGCGCGCCGAAACTCGCGCGGAGGTACCCGACGCCTACGTCGTTCACCTCCACGACACCTCCGTTCGCGACGACCGCCTTTTCGAGCGCTGCGAGCGCCTCCGAAGTGGACGTGACGTTAAACCCGAACTCCCAGGGCGCGGCGAAGAACGGCGGGCGGTCGTCGAAGGTGGAGCGGCACGCGGCGCCCGCGAACCCCTCGCACCGGCCCAGCGTGCCGTCCACGGCGCCCTCGCAGCTCGAGCACGACGGCGGCGGGGCCGCCGGCGCCGCCATCGCCGGCCGCGCGCGCGACGACAGGTCGAGCGTCGCGACCAGCGTCGCCGCCGCCGCGAACAGCGCGTCGCGTCGGCCGCGGGGATGGGCCGCGGCCGAAGACGGGGAAGACGAGGTGCCCACATGCGCGTCGGGTTTCGGCGAACGAGGCGTCGCGTGGGCACGCGGGGCGGCAGCACGCGACGTCCTGGCGGGGGCGGATGGAGAGTTGCTGCGCTCGCGCCGCGGGGCGATCGCCGGCGAGAGCGCGGTGGTGAGCGACATGCCGAACGACGGCGCGGCTCGGAGTGGAGACCACGCGGGGCGGCCTCACCGAGAGCGCTTTATCTTCCCCGATCGCCCCGAGTCTTGGTTGGGCCTTGGGCGGCCTCGAGAGAAAAAGACCATCGTACTCCCGAAACTCGTCAGGGTTTGCGATCGCCCATTCCACCGCGCGCGGGCGAACACGCCGGAGGTCGGACGCGGTGCATCGCGTCGACGCGAGGTCCCTCGAAGACCCGAGACCAGCCACCGCGACGATGCCCCTCGAGCCGGTCGAGGTTGAGTACTGCTCTCTGTGCACGTGCCCTTTGGAGTACTGCGAGAATGCGGGGTGCAAGCGCGTGAAGCTCGAGAAACAGATGGAGGGCGTCTCCGTGTCCGGCGACGCCGCGACCGAGGCGAAGCCCGACGCTTTGGCCGGCGACGCGGCCGACGCGGTGGGTGAGGAGAAGGGCTCGGGGAAAGACAAGGACTCGAAGAAGAAGAAGTCCAAATCCAAGGGCATCACCATCACGCGCACGAACCGCAACAAGAAGAAACACATCACGGTGGTGGCGGGGTTCGAGCACTTCCCCGAGGTGGACGTGAAGGATGCGTCGAAGAAGCTCGGGAAAAAGTTTGCGTGCGGCGCGAGCGTGACCAAGGGAGCCACGGGCAAGGACGAGATCGACATCCAGGGCGACTTCTCGCACGATGTCGCCGCGTTCATCACCGCCACCTGGGGAGTGGACGCGGACCTCATCAAGCTCGTCGACAAGGGCAAGTAGGGACGGGACGTTTTATTTCGCGAATCGCCGAAAAAGGGTACTACCGTTTCATCATCGCGCGCTATCATCGAAACGCCCGTCAGTTTTCGCCCGTCAGTACCCCTTTTCCTTGTCCACCAGGTTCCACGCCGGCGCGTGCAGGGCGTCGAGCCCCGACCGGAGCGGGTCCGCGACCGGCTCGCCCGCGTACGCGCGCAGGTGTTGCGCGAACACCTGCAGGGTGAGGTCGAAGTAGTCGTCCGTGAGATCGGCGGTGTGGAACGAGAGCAGCACGTTTTTCATCGCGTACAGCGGGTGTCCCTCCGGTAACGGCTCCGTTCGCGTGACGTCCAACGCGGCGCCCGCGATTTTCCCAAGGCGAAGCGCCTCGATCAGCGCCTCCTCGTCCACCACCGCGCCTCTTCCGAGGTTGACCAACACCGCGGAGGGCTTCATCGCGTCGTGAATGACGTCGCGAGAAAACAAACCCTCCGTCTCGGGCGTGTGCGGCAACGCTAAAACCACGAAATCCGCCTCTTTGACGACGCGACGAAGCTCATCCTTCGTCAAGCCGAACACGGCGTCTACGACTTTGCTCTCAACGTCAGCTTCGCTTTTGCTCGGGTCCCTTCTTAAACCGACGACGCGCATGCCCATCGATTTCGACCTAATCGCCACCGCGCGTCCTATGTCCCCGTAGCCGACTATCGCGACGGATTTCCCGCTCAGCATCCCAACCGGCGCGCGCATCCAACGTCCCTCTTCTTGCGCCGCGCGCATGCGTTGAACGTTCTTGTTGAACCACAGGAACGAAAACAGCGCCCACTCGCCGAGCGAGGCGCTGAACGCGCCGCGGGCGTTCGTCAAGGGAACGGCGTGGCTCTCTTTGATCGCTTTCTCGCGCAACAAGTGCTCCACTCCCGCACTGCCGGAGTGCATCCACGCCACGCGCGAACGCACCGGTTTCCGAAGCACGTCGCCCATCGCCTTCGCGTCGCCGAACCACCACAGAAGCGCGACCGGGTCGGAAGACTCCGCGTCGTTCAAAATGGACGCGTCGAAGTCGTCCACGGAGCACCCGACGTGCACGTCCACCCGGCGACCGCCCGCCCACGCCGCGAGCGACGCGGGGTCCGCGAGCCGGCGAAGCTGCGCGCCGTCGCGGTGCTCCGGGGAGGTGATCACCAGGAGCGTCGTGGTGGCGTCCCCGGCGGGGACGGGGACGCCGGGGACGCCGCCGCCCGCACCAGGGGACGCCATCGCCGCCGCCGAAAACGAAGGCGGGCTGAACGGCGCTCGGGGGCGCGACTGCGGCGCGTGGCCCGCCGGGGCGCGACGCGCGGCGCCGTGCCTGTTTCGCGCGGAGGAAACGAGGGACGCGCACCAGGATGCGCGCGCGCGCGAGGAAGGCGCGGGAAGGGCGACGGCGGCGGCGGCGGCGAGTCGAGCGACGAGCCGGGAAGACATGCGTCGGAGGGTCCCTCGAGACGTCGCCGGAGGAGATGTGCGCCGCGCTTTGGCGGTCAGAGGCACGCTCCGAGGCACGTCGGATCCATCGGTCGCCCCGAGAGACGATTTGGGGAACGGTTTCACAAAGAAAAA
>ENA-OUOG01000550-OUOG01000550.1-marine-metagenome-genome-assembly--contig:-NODE-550-length-48823-cov-6.197165_pt1 | contig 48823 bp, 49 predicted proteins | sample MGYA00248635_ERZ508505 | MGnify/ENA primary metagenome ERZ508505 (study PRJEB26176, sample SAMN06267871) | marine metagenome | isolation source: Saanich Inlet, British Columbia, Canada | place: Pacific...
GATTGGGTAGATGGTTTAAATCATGATTTAGAATACAACAAATACAACGATTGGTTAGTTTGGCTAAACTTTGGTTACATTTATTACCTAGACTAAATCTTCTTTATTTACTTAAATTCCCATTCATCTGCATATATACCGTAGATGTAATCCATTTCGTACTTTACAACATAATCTTCATTTATCTCTTTGTAATCGCCTATGTTATATAGGTATACTTTTATTCCGTTTTGTTTTAATTCTTTTATTAAATCTATTTCTTGAGCTAAATTATATCTAGAAACAGCAACATCTGTTACACCGTGAGCTTTAAATTTTACAACTACATCTGGTCCTAAATCCATTAAAACACGTTGTGAAGGCATAGCAGATTTAATATTACAGGCAATACCTTCTTTTACAGCTTCCCAAGTAAATAACTCCATAATTAAGCGATTTTTATCTATAAAATTATTAGAAAACGCTCTAGGTGTGTTTATTTTATCGGTAACTAATATAGCATCATTATGAGTTTTAAACCATTGGTTTATACTATCCATATCTAATGGTGTAAATTCTGGTTGTAATCTATTTTCTAAAAACTCTTGATGACTTGGAGGTAAACTTCCTTTAAAGCCTGTTTTTTCTGCCCACTCTTCCCAGTAATGTACTGCTACAAATTTGTTATCGTTTGTTTTTCTAATGTCTAGTTCAAACAACCTAAATCCTTTATTATAATTAAGGTTTAATGCCTCGAGTGAATTTGTATAGGTTTGTTTATCAACAGCTCCACCTGCGTGAGCAATAAACCTTGAAGTATCTTGAATGTATGTATTATAATGCTCTGTTTTTGTTGGTATAAGGTAGGGCTCTTTTTTTAATCTTGAAAAACCAGAAAGGTTTAAGCTTGTTAGTTGCGTTATATTATTCTCTATGTAGGTGTTTTTATCTATAAAAATATAGTCTGAAAGAAACTTAGCATTGTGCTTTACTTGTGCTCCATCTAATATTAGTTTAGGTAAATCAATTTGAAAAAAATTATTAGTTTTATAAGGCGCTATTTTTTGACTTGATGCATTCGTTAACACAAACAAACCTCTATCTCCTGTATCTTTAAAAATTGTATCACTTCCCATTTTTAAATGATCTGGAAAAATATAAACAACCGTATTATCTAAAAAATTTTCGGTTTTAAGAAATGTGACAAAATCTTGTAGTAAGTAATCTGTAGCAGAAACCATGAATTCTAAATCTGACGCTTGTGGTGGGAGATAGGCTTCCATTCTATCATCATAAATACCATTTGGAAAATGAGTACTTAAAGTTGACATTATAAGTGTAAATGGTTTATTCCTGGTTTTACTTTCCTTTAATCTTTGTTTTGCTAATTCAAAAATATCTTTATCCTTTGTTTTTTTATTTAAATTTTTTTGATCAATAATTTCAACTATATCTAATGCATAAAGCATGTCTTTTGTGCCAGAGACTTCTGCATTATCGGTTACATAAATTAAATCATGGTTTGCTTTTTTTAAAATATGAGATATGCCAGTAATACTCGAGCGAAAACTTGTTTGAAAAATACTATTTGCCTCTGTACCAAAATAAGCAGGAAAACCAGTAATAGCAGTATAAAGGGATCCACTAGTCCAAGTACTTCCTTGGTTTTGATTTAATTCTAAATAAAACCAATTATCCTTATCTGCTTTTAAAGCTCTAAGATTAGGAGTTAATTTAGCATGTTTATTGCTTAAATAGCCTTTTTCAAAAGACTCTAAACTAATAATAATAATATTCTTTTGCGCTTCGCCAACAACCAAATTTTCTGGCTGAACATAATCTTGCATTTTTAACTTGCTAAGCTCTTTGTTAAAACTTTCGTGATTTACATTAAGATTTTTTATTAACGTGTAACCATCATGTATAACACCCGTTTTAAAGGTCATTATTAAAACTGAAACAACCAGTCCAAATACTTTTAAAACTTTTACTATTGAAAGCTTTATTCTTAATCCAGTATTTATTGAATTTACAATAGCCAGCGACTTATAATAAATAACAAATAATAACACAAAAAGAAGCAATCCTAGAAGCATCTCAAAACCAAACAAATCTTTCATCCCAAGGATGTCTCGAGTGTTAAAATGAATAATAAAACTATAACTAATAAATGTTCTTGTAATGTAAAAAGAGACGATTTGAAGCACAGATATTATACTAAAAATAATAGCGAAAACTTTTCTAAAGAATTTGTTTGTAATAAATGATGAGATTACAAAAAAAGCAGCTACTAAAGCCACTAGATTAAGCAATAAAAACTTAGCATTAAAAAAACCGAAAAGAGTTATAATTGCATTCATTAATATAGATAGGTGTGCAAAATTGAAGCTAATTTAATAAAAACAAAATAGCTTGAGTAGTTAGTCTAAGCTATTTTAGCTAAACATTTTAATTTTATCCCAAAGCCTGTTTTAAATCGTTTATCAAGTCTTCCTCATCTTCAATACCAACACTTAATCTAATTAAAGAATCTACAACACCTATTGTTTCGCGTTCTGCTTTTGGTATGCTTGCATGTGTCATACTTGCAGGATGTCCAGCTAAAGACTCTACACCTCCAAGAGATTCTGCTAAAGTAAAAATTTTAAGTTTTTCTAGTATTTTAATAGCTTCATCATAATTATTCCCTTTAGTGGTAAAAGATAACATACCTCCAAAATCTTTCATTTGAGATTTAGCAATAGCATGATTTGAATGGTTTTTAAAACCTGGCCAATACACCTGCTCCACTTTTGAGTGCGATGCTAAATATTTTGCTACAGCTTTACCATTTTCGCAATGGCGTTGCATTCTAACATGAAGTGTTTTTATGCCTCTTAAGGCTAAAAAAGCATCTTGTGGACTGCAAATAGCACCACTAGCATTTTGTATAAAATATAATTTATCTGCTAATACCTTCTCTTTTACAATAAGTGCACCCATAACTAAATCGCTATGACCACCAATATATTTTGTGGCAGAATGCATAACTATATCTGCACCTAAATCTAACGGCTGTTGTAAATAAGGCGTAGCAAATGTATTATCAACTGCTAACAAAATAGCATGCTTTTTTGCGATTTTGGCAGCTACTCTAATGTCTATAATATTTAGCATGGGATTGGTTGGTGTTTCTACCCAAATCAATTTTGTTTTATTGTTTACAAATGGTTCAATATTATTGGCGTTTTCCATACCTACAAAATGAAACTTAATTCCAAAACCTTCAAAAATAGAGGTAAACAAACGGTAAGTACCACCATACAAATCGTTAGTAGAAATAACCTCATCACCTGGTTTTAGAAGTTTCAAAACAGCATCAATAGCTGCTAAACCAGAACCAAAAGCCAAACCAAATTCACCATTTTCTATACTTGCAAAAGCATTTTCTAAAGCTTTACGTGTTGGGTTGTGTGTTCTAGAATATTCAAACCCTTTATGTCCTCCTGGAGTCGTTTGTGCATAAGTAGAGGTTTGGTATATAGGTGGCATAACTGCTCCATAAGCTGGATCGAATTGTTGTTTGCCATGTATAGTTTTAGTATTAAATTTCATAATGGTTAGATTGTAATTGAACTAAAATAACTTTCAGTTTTTTTGATTACAACAAAAATAACCTTTAATTCGTTGTATTAAAATTGTATTAAAAGCTTCTGTCAATGTTTAACAATTTATCTTTCAGATTTATAAAAACTTTTAGCCTTATCCTTTTAACAAGTATCTCTATTTCTTGTAAAGACGATATAACTCTTGATTTCTCTGAAATGGCTATTATAGATGAAGATGAGACCACTATTGAAATAAATATACCAAAGGCCGAAGGGAAGACAGAAGCTGCTAAACAAATTAATACCTCACTTATTCTATTTGTAAATACAGCCTTAAATATTGAGGCTGATTCTAATATAAAAACAAGTACCGAAGAAAGTATTCTAGATTTTAAAAAGGCCTACAAAGATTTTAAAACACAAATTGGGAAAACATTATATACCAATTTGCCTCCTTGGGAAATACTAATAGATGGTGAAATAATTTACAAAAGCGAAACGTTAGTTTCTATTGCTATGAATTCTAGTATTAACACTGGTGGTGCACACAGTAATCTAGTGTTTAAATTCTATAATTTTGATGTTAGCACTGGACAAGAACTAGAAACTAAAGATTTAATTAATGATGTTTCAGCATTTACAACTTTAGCCGAAAAGTATTTCAATAAAGAATTACTCTCTGCGGATAATGACCGTATTGAAGCTTTTAATAACGACATGTTTAAGCTTCCAGATAATCTTGGGTTTAGCGATGATGGTGTAATAGTGCTTTACGATACATTTAACACCTCAACAAATAACGTAATAGAATTTACAATACCTTACACAGTTGCAGATAAGTATTTAAACTTTTAAAGCACGTAACAAAGCTAAAATATAACCTACATGCATACCTTCGTGAATAAGTGCAAATTGTATAGCTTGATTAACATTAGTAAGCGTGTTTCCTGTTGTAGATAAGGTATACTCGTTATAAGTACTAAAAACTTTAGAACTAAAATCGGCTTTAGTGTGCTCTATTGTAGAAAAAGCTAACGCTTTCAACTCTTCTACATCTGTTTGGGTTGCTTTACCATCTGGTTTAGTCCCTTTTTTATACTTTTCTATAAGCGCATCACTTACATTTGGCTTTAAACCAGATAACTTATAAACTAGTATTTGCTCAGTAACAATACTGTGTCCAATATTCCAGATAATGTTATTATTAAACCCTTTAGGAATTGCATTTAATTGTGCTAAAGACAACTCTTCTAAATACGCTTTAAAAAAGCCTCTTGTTTTTAAAAAAACATCAAAAGTAAAATCCATAATTCAAATTTTTTATAAATATAGTAGAAACTGTTTTAAATGAATTTAATTTGCATAGTTAAAAATTAGATTTTCGTTTACACGGAAAAAAATCCTAGATCTCGATGACTAACATAGTGTATTATTTAAAATCTTGTAGTACTTGTATTCGCATATTAAAAGAACTTAATTTACCTGCAAACGTAGTGCTACAAAATATAAAAACTGATGCTATAACAGAGCAGCAGATTGATGAAATGAAAAACTTGGCTGGAAGTTATGAAGCACTTTTTAGTAAAAGAGCAACGTTATATAAACAACGTGATTTAAAAAACAAGACGTTAACAGAAATGGATTATAAAAATCTAATTTTAGAACACTATACTTTTCTTAGCAGACCAGTATTTATTTTAAAAAATAAAATTTACATAGGCAACTCTAAAAAAAATGTTGAAGCTGTTAAAAACGCTTTAAATGAAAACTAGATATTGGGCACTTATTGCTGCATTTTTAGTGCAACTTTTATACGGTTTAAATTTTACATATGCTAAAGATGTTATGGCTGGTGGCTACATGAAACCCTTTGGTTTTATACTATTACGTGTTGCTGGTGCTACAGCTTTATTTTGGTTATTTAGTTTCTTAGGTCCCAGAGAAAAAATAGAGCGTAAAGATTATTTAACTTTTTTCTATGCTGCTGTTTTTGGTGTTACTATAAATATGCTTTGCTTTTTTAAAGGCCTAGAGTTTACAACACCAATTCATGCTTCTGTAATAATGATAACCACTCCAATTATAGTATTGGTTTTGTCTTCATTTTACTTAAAAGAACAGGTAACATCTTTAAAGATTTTTGGAGTAATTTTAGGTTTTACAGGCGCTTTGGTCTTAAGTATCTATGGAAAATCTAACCTAGAAGGTGACAACGTATTATTGGGCAACCTTTTTGTTTTTATTAATGCCATTTCTTACAGTATTTATATAATAATTGTAAAAAAGCTAACCTACAAGTACCATCCATTTACATTTATTCGCTGGCTGTTTTTATTCGGATTAATCTTAATTATACCTTTTGGATATAACGAGTTAGTAGCTACTCAGTTTTCAACATTTACACCATATATAACTTTTTCTGTACTTTTTGTTGTTGTTGGTGCCACTTTTGGCACGTATCTATTAAACCCATTAGCGCTTAGGAGTTTAAAGGCCTCTACTGTAACAACATTTATATACATACAGCCAGTAATTGCAGGAATATTTGCAATAATTATGGGAAGTGATAGTATTACTCCTGTAAAATTAATAGCTTCAGCTTTAATATTTGCAGGTGTCTATTTAGTCACTAAAAAACCTAAAGAAAAACTAGCTTAAGTTTTTTGGCCTACGACCATTTGCTCTTGTATCTTCTTTTGAGAGAACTTTATAGTCTTCTGTTTTTGGAAACTTATAGGCTAAATCCATAAGCGCTTTTGGTAAATGTGTCATCTTTCTAGCTTTTAAATCAATCCAAGCACCAAACATTTCACAAAACGCTATGTTTTCACCTTTATGGTTATAAAAATTGTGATCGAACTTAAAAAAAGCGCCATCTTCACTAAGTCCTGAAACTTCTAAAGAAACTGTAATAGGCTGCCCCAAAAATGCTTCTTTAAAATAATGCATGTGCTCGTAAAAAACTACTGGTCCAATATTATGGATTGCCAATTCTTTCATAGTAAACCCAAATTCCATTAAAAAAGCCATTCTAGTATGACTCATAAAATTAGTGTAAGCAGAATTTGCTAAGTGTTTATTGGCATCAACATCACTCCAACGTATTTCGAACTGTTTTTTGTACATTTTTTGAGAATTTTAAATGCAAAAATACAGTTTTCTAAGGATTCTGTTTTCATTATCTTTGCACAACTTTATACATTAGTTTATGATTCATTCAATGACAGGTTATGGTAAATCTGTTTTACAATTACCAACAAAAAAAATAACCATTGAGCTAAAATCGCTTAACAGTAAAAATCTAGATTTGAATGCTAGAATGCCTTCAATTTACAGAGAAAAAGAGCTCTATTTACGTAAATTAATGGCTAAAGAATTAGAACGTGGAAAAATAGATTTCTCTATTTATGTAGAAGCGACAGCAGAGGACACATCTACTAAAATAAACACTCCTGTTGTAAAACAATACATGCAACAATTACGCGAATTATTAAGCGTAAGTAGTGATCAAGAGTTATTAAAAATGGCTGTTAGATTTCCAGATGCTTTAAATACGGAACGTGAAGAAATAGATAATAACGAGTGGAAACACATTGAAGCAGAAATTGTTACTGCAATTGCTGCTATTAAAGACTATCGTTTAAATGAAGGTAAAGTTTTAGAAACAGATTTTAAGAGCCGAGTACAAACCATTGAACATTTATTAGATCAAGTTGTTACAATGGATCCAGACCGTGTGGAAGGTGTTCGCGAACGCTTAAAAAAAGGTGTTGAAGACCTTCGTGAAAAGTACGACGAAAACCGTTTTGAGCAAGAATTGGTTTACTACATAGAAAAATTTGATATTACTGAAGAAAAAGTGCGTTTAAAAAACCACCTAGACTATTTTATAGAAACACTAAATTCTGGCGATTCTAATGGTAAAAAATTAGCCTTTATTGGTCAAGAAATGGGACGCGAGATTAATACCATTGGTTCTAAAAGTAATTATGCACCAATGCAACAATTAGTGGTACAAATGAAAGACGAATTAGAAAAAATTAAAGAACAATTACTTAACGTTTTATAAGATGGCACAAGGCAAACTTATAGTATTCTCTGCACCATCAGGCTCTGGAAAAACAACAATAGTTAGGCATTTATTAAAACAAGAGGCTTTAAATTTAGCGTTCTCTATTTCTGCAACCTCTCGAGAAAAACGAGGCACAGAAGTACATGCCGAAGATTATTATTTTATGCCTGCTCACGAGTTTAAACAATATATAAAACACGACGATTTTCTTGAATGGGAAGAAGTGTATAGAGATAATTTTTACGGCACTTTAAAAACCGAAGTCGAACGTCTTTGGGCTTTAGGTAAAAACGTTATTTTCGATATTGATGTTTCTGGTGGATTACGTATAAAACGAAAGTTCCCAGAACAAACGTTAGCTGTTTTTGTAAAACCACCAAGTATAGACGAGCTTAAAATTAGACTTAAAAACAGAAAAACTGAAAGCGACGATAAAATAAACATGCGTGTAGCAAAAGCAAGTGCAGAGCTTGCAACTGCTCCTCTTTTTGATGTTATTATTGAAAACGATAATTTAGAAAAAGCTTTAAAAGAAGCTGAAGACACTGTTGAAGGTTTTTTAAATAGCGAAACTAAAAAGTAAATTGTAATGAATATTGGTCTTTATTTTGGTTCTTTTAATCCAATACATATTGGACATCTAATAATTGCGAACCAATTAGTAGAAAATAGCGATTTAGACCAAATATGGTTTGTAGTAACACCACACAATCCCTTTAAAAAGAAAAGCACACTCTTAGATAATTTCCAGCGTTTAGAAATGGTATATCTTGCCACAAAAGATTATACAAAGTTAAAAGAAAGTAATATCGAGTTTACTTTACCACAACCAAACTATACCATAAATACACTTACCTACTTACAAGAAAAGTATCCAGACTATGCCTTTTCTTTAATAATGGGAGAAGACAATTTAAAGAGTTTTCATAAATGGAAAAACTACGAAATAATACTAGAAAACCATAATATTTATGTGTATCCTAGAATTTCTAATGGTAAAGTAGATACTCAGTTTAATAACCATAAAAAAATTCACAGAATAGAAGCTCCAATTATAGAAATCTCTTCAACATTAATTAGAAATGCTATAAAAGAAGGAAAAAACGTTAAACCATTATTACCAGAAAATGTTTGGCAGTATTTGGATGATATGAATTTTTATAAATAAAACCTCACTATCTCTAGCAAGGTTTAATTTCAAATATGTAAAAGCGAGGCGCTCTAAAAATCTAAGAAGTCTAAACATGCTTCCCAACCTCAAAACCATGTTTTCCTAAGTATTGGTTTCCACTATCTATAGCATCACCTTCAAGCGTTGTTCCCATAGAATCGTTCCAACGGTTTAAGTAACCAAATAAAGAAATAACACCTAACATTTCTACAATCTCACCTTCTGTCCAATGCTCATGTAAACGTTTTTTTATGTTTTCATCAACAGCATTTGGTACTTGAGAAGCCGCTAAAGAAAAATCTAATGCAGCACGCTCAGCTTCGTTAAAAGCAGGATGCGTTCTGTATTCCCAAATATTATCCAACTGTTCTTGCTCTGCGCCATAACGCTCTGCAGCACGAATGGCATGTGCTTGACAATAACGACAACCTGTACTGTTACTACTTACCCAAGCAATCATACGCTTTAATGCTGAAGTTACTTTGCCTTCGTTTGCCATTACTGCCATATTTAAATTTATAAACGCTTTAGAAATGGCTGGTCTACGTTGCATAGTTAAAACAGAGTTTGGGCAAAACCCTAAAGTTTCATTAAAAAACTCGGCTAGTTTTTTAGTTTCTAAATCGTGCTCTGCATCTAATGGTGTAACTAATGGCATATTTTATATATTAAATAGTATTTTTGAAAGTATCAATAAACGAAAAATTCTTCAATATGTCACACAAAGTCACAACTGTTTGGAAAGAAAACATGATTTTTGAAAGCGATAATCCTAATGGTTACACCTTTAATTTAGGACAATCTGAAAATAGTAACTACCCATACAAACCTTTAGGTCCAAAGGCTGTAATGCTATCATCGCTTGCAGCCTGTTCTGGATTAGACGTGGTTTCTATTACAGAAAAAATGAAAACAGAATTTGCAAACTTTAAAATTGAAGTACAAGGCGAACTAACAGGCGAACTAACAGGCGAACACCCAAAAACATACCATACAGTAAACGTAGATTATCATTTTTATGGGAAAGATTTAGAAGAGGAAAAAATAACAAAAGCCGTTAACCTTTCAGTCGAAAAATATTGTGGTGTCATGGAAATGTTTCGTCAATTTGCTAATGTAGAAACACAAATTCATTTTCATAACGCTTAGATTTTGAGATAGCTAACTATTTACTTTCAACCATTCACTTTTAACTAAACCATGCGCTGGACACTAAAACCAAAACCAAATCTTGAAACAGTACAGTTTTTGCAACACGCATTACAAGTAGAAGAATCTATTGCTTCTCTTTTAGTACAAAGAAGTATAGAAACTTATGAGCAAGCCAAAGATTTTTTTAGACCTAGTTTAAACCATTTGCATGATCCTTTTTTAATGAAGGATATGCAAAAAGCAGTAGAACGCATCCAAAAAGCAATAGAGAGCAACGAAAATATACTGGTTTATGGCGATTATGATGTGGATGGCACTACTGCTGTATCGTTAATGTCTTCCTATTTAAAAAGCGAATATCCAAATGTTGCCACATATATTCCAGATCGTTATAATGAAGGTTATGGTATTTCTTTTCAAGGTATAGATTTTGCCGAAGACAATAATTTTACCTTAATTATAGCATTAGATTGCGGCATAAAAGCTATAGATAAAATTAATTATGCGAAAGAAAAAAACATTGATTTTATAATTTGCGACCACCACAGACCAGGAGAACAAGTCCCAAATGCCATTGCTGTTTTAGACCCAAAACAAAACGATTGTAACTATCCTTATAAAGAATTATGTGGCTGTGGTGTTGGTTTTAAACTCATTCAAGCATTAGCTTCAAAAAAAGGAAAAACCATTGATGATTTAGTAGAATATCTTGATTTAGTTGCTACAGCCATTGGAGCAGATATTGTTCCTATAACTGGAGAAAATAGAATTTTGGCTTATTTTGGCTTACAAGTTATTAATACGCAACCTAGAGCTGGATTTAAAGCCATCATCAATCAAATTAAAAAAGAAACGCTAACCATTACAGATGTTGTATTTATTATTGCACCAAGAATAAATGCTGCTGGACGAATGAAACATGGACAATATGCAGTAGATTTATTAACAGAAACTAATGTACAAACAGCAGAAGTATACGCTAAAGAAATAGAGGATTTTAATACAGATAGACGTGAAGCAGATAAACAAATTACAATTGAAGCTCTTGAGCATATTGAAACGCAAAAAGAACAAGAAAGGTTTACTACTGTTGTTTATAGCCAAGACTGGCATAAAGGTGTTATTGGTATTGTTGCTAGTAGATTAATAGAAACTTACTATAGACCAACTTTAGTTTTTACTAAAAGTGGCAATATGTTGGCTGCTTCTGCACGTTCTGTAAAAGGATTCGATGTTTACAATGCATTAGAAGCTTGTTCAGAATATATAGAGCAGTTTGGAGGCCACAAATATGCAGCAGGTTTAACACTTAAAGAAGAAAACTACGAAGCCTTTAAACAAAAATTTGAAGACGTTGTAGAAAGCACAATCGACAAGAGATTGCTTACTCCAGAGATTAGTATAGATACTCAAATAGAGCTTAACGAGATCACACCAAAATTTTATAGAATTTTAAGCCAGTTTGCGCCATTTGGTCCAGGCAATATGTCACCAGTATTTATGAGTGATAATTTAGAAGATACAGGTTATGGCAAATGTGTTGGTGAAGACAATAAACATTTACGACTAACCGTAAAACAGCCAAACAGCGATAAAATAGTGTGTATTGGTTTTGGTCTTGGAGACAAGCTAAATCTTATAAAAGATAAAAGGACTTTTAAAGCTGCTTATTCTATTGATGAGAATGAGTGGAAAGGTAATGTGTTTTTACAATTAAAGTTGCGAGATATAAAAGAATAATTATCTCTGTAAGGTTTTAAAAATCTGACAGGTATAAAAATAAGATTTAATAGTTTTCGTTAGAGTCTATATGAAACAAAAGATTACGCTACTTTTTCTCTTTTTCTTCGGAAGTATTACTGCTCAAAATTTGGTGTTAAATTCGAGTTTTGAAGAGTATATAGATTGCCCAAGAAACATTAGTTTTTTTCATTATAATGTTAAAGATTGGTCTATTCCAAATGAAGGAACTACTGACTATTTTAATTCTTGTGATGATAAAATGGATTTTAAAAATTTCAATGGAGAACAAGAAGCTAATTCAGGTAAGGGTTATGCAGGAATTTATGTTTACTCAAAACAAGATTATAGAGAATATATTCAAGGTGAATTAAAAGAAAAATTAAATAAAGAAGAACATTACAAAATTAGTTTTTATGTAAGTTTAGCAGAAAACTCATCTTTTTCTATTAATGATTTTGGTATTCTATTTATGCCAATGAGGTTAATGAATGTTCTATCACCAAAAGTTATTGACGTTCAGAATTATAGCAAACAAAAGTATAAGTCTAATTACGTTTCAACAAATAAAAAGTTGTTTTACTCTGATAAAGAAAACTGGATTAAAATAGAGATTGATTATGTAGCTAATGGATTTGAAAAGTATTTTTCTTTAGGGAATTTTCAAACTAATAAAGAGGTTATTAAAGAAAGAGTAGCAAAGAAAAAGGGACGATTTGCATATTATTATATAGATGATGTTACTGTGATACCAAGCGATTATAATAAAGAAGAAGAGCTTCAACCAAAAATAGAAGAAAAAATAGAAGAAATTTTATTGGAGCCCGAAACAACCTACACTTTTAAAAACGTACTCTTTGATTTCGATAAAGCAGAACTTCTAAACACTTCTATTGAAGAATTAGATAAATTAAGCATTCATTTAAAAGAAAACAAAAGCCTTAACATCGAAATTTATGGACATACAGATAACGTTGGTTTAACAACAAGAAATAAAGAATTGTCTTTGCAACGGGCAAAAGCTGTTTCAGAATATTTAATTTTAAAAGGATTAGAAAACGAAAGAATACAATGGTTTGGTTTTGGGAACTCTAAACCAGTGGTTGACAATACTACCGAAGATAATAGAGCAAAAAACAGACGTGTTGAGTTTAAACTAATCAATAAAAACTAAAATAAGAGCAATCCTTATTATACTTTTGTGCTAAACCCAAAATAGCCATAACTGTTTATGTCTAAAAACGATCCATACGCTGCACTTCGCTTTAAGGAATTTAACCTCTTTTTGCTCATGCGCTTTTTTCTGGTTTTTGCTTGGTCTATGCAATTTGTCGTTATAGAATGGCAAGTGTATGCTTTAACAAAAGACCCTTTATCTCTAGGAATTATTGGTTTAATGGAAATTATTCCTGCTTTTATCATGGCATTATTTGCTGGATACATTGTAGACCAAAGCGAAAAAAGAAACCTATTAGCAATATGTATTGGAGCTTTTTCGGTTATTAGCTTTGGTTTGTTTTGGTTAACAACTAAAGAAATATCAGAGACTTGGTCTACTAATGTTATTTTATATTCTATATATGCATTGGTGTTTTTTGGTGGTTTTTTACGTTCATTTTTTGGTCCTATTATTTTTTCTCTTATTGCTTTAATTGTCCCAAAAAAAACCTATCCTAATGCTGCCACTTGGAGTAGTTCTACTTGGCAAATGTCTAGAGTATTAGGTGTAGCTTTTGCTGGTTTCGCTATTAGTTGGTTAGGTGTGCATTGGTCGCTATGTGTTATTTTTATTTTAGTAATAACCTCACTATTACTAGTGTTTAAAATTTCTAAAAAACCAATATTAAACACTAAAATAGGCGAACCTATTTTACAAAGCTTGAAAGAAGGTGTTAACTATGTGTTTAAAACCAAAGCTATTTTAGGCGCATTAACTCTAGATATGGTTTCTGTATTATTTGGAGGAGCTGTAGCACTTTTAGCAGTTTTTGCACAAGATATTTTAAAAGTTGGTCCAAGAGGTTTTGGTATTTTAGTAGCTGCGCCTTCTGTAGGTGCGTTTTTAACCATGTTGGTAACCGCTTACATTCCTATTAGTAAAAATGCAGGTGTAAAATTACTAGTTGCTATTTTTGGTTTTGGTATCTGTATTATTGTTTTTGGATTATCTACTTCTTTCTGGATTTCGGTAGTTGCCTTGTTTTTTAGTGGTGTAACAGATGGTGTTTCTATGGTAATTAGACAAACCATTCTTCAGCTTAAAACACCAGATAGCATGCGTGGTCGCGTGTCTTCAGTAAACTCCATGTTTGTTGGCTCTTCTAACGAGCTTGGTGCTTTCGAGAGTGGTGTAACTGCAAAACTTATGGGAACAGCAACTGCTGTTGTATTTGGTGGCACCATGACGCTAATTACTGTTATAACAACTGCTTTAGTCTCTCCAACATTTAGGAAATTAGATTTAACTAAAGACTTCGAGGCTAACGATTAATATTAATTACCTCTAAAATTCTCTTATCTTTGCCTACAGTTAAAGCACTTAATCAACCAATTTAAGTAACTAATGAAAAAAATACTACTCTTTATTCTAGCTGTTATTGTTCTAATATTTGCTTATTCAGAATACAAAGATTACCAGCGTTTTCATCCTGATAACGCTAATATAAAAATAGCAAAAGGCTTTGATGTAAATTATCATGATCAAGAAACTGTTTTTAATTATTATAATGCTGTAGAAGCTGCAAATAATTATATGCAAATGCAATGGAGTGTAAATGAAATTGATGTAAGAAGTCCTGAAAATGACGATGAAGAAACCAAACTAGCTGTTGCAGAATACGGAAAGAAAGTAGCAAAAGTAAACTATTATAAAGCTATTTTACAACAGTCTGAAGAATTAAAAAGCCAAGGCTTAACTAACGAGGATATTAAAAATTTTGAAACTAAAGGCCTTTCTGTTACAGATTATAATAAAGCAAAACGTGCTTTAAAAGAAAAACAAATGTTATTAAAAATGATGCCAGTAAAAGCTATGTTAGCTGGCGAAAAAAGTGCATTTGTTTACGAATTACAAAAACTATTAGTTAAAAAAGGATTTGCAATTCCTGTAGATGGTGTTTTCGAGAGTATTACTTCCGATGCCATAAAAAGTTTTGAAAAACAAAACAATTTATTTCCAGATGGAAAAATTGATGTTATAACCTTAGAAGCGTTAATGGATTAATATTCTTTAAGTTCCATAGTCTCACCATTAAAAACAGCGTAAGTATAATAACCAACCCAATCGCCTAGGTTTATATATCTTGAGGTATCGTTTAATTTAATATCTAAAGGTAAATGTCTGTGACCAAAAACAAAGAAATCTCTATGTTTGGTTTCTAATTTACGTTTACAATATTGTGCTAACCACTCGTTATCTTCACCTAAAAACTTAGCATCGTCATCACCAGAAATTAATTTATTTTTTACAGATAGGTATTGTGCAATTCGCACTCCAAAATCTGGATGAATCCAACGGTATAACCATTGAAAAAACGGATTGGTAAACACCTTTTTCATACGTTTATAACCCTTATCTCCTGGTCCTAAACCATCGCCATGACCAATAAAAAAAGTAGTAGTATTAAAAGTATATTCTTGTGGTTTGTGGTATACTGGAATGTTTAGTTCTTCTTCAAAATAGCCATTCATCCATAAATCATGGTTTCCTACAAAATAATAAATAGGAATTCCAGAATCGCTAATTTCTGCTAACTTGCCAAGTGTTCTTGTAAAACCTTTAGGAACAACAGTTTTATATTCCATCCACATATCGAACAAATCGCCTAATAGAAAAATTGCTGCTGCGTCTTCTTTTATGTGATCTAACCAAGCTACAAATTTTTGTTCACGCGGAAACGATTGCTCTTTTGTTGGAGCACCTAGATGATTATCTGAAGCGAAATATATTTTCTTTCCTTTAGGAATTTGCATGTTGTAAATATAATTAATTCCTACAAAGGCAAAAACCACTTATTAAATAAACAATTGCCTTTGTTTTTAGTTAAAGAATATAAAAGTAAACGCGTTAAGGATTGAGGCTTTGTTGAAGCTCCTCTTAGAGAGCGACTGCCGAAAGCCTGACCTTTAGGTAACGCCTAAATTATTTTTTTAGTTTTCACTCGCATACCACTCTGCATAAGAACTGTCCGTTTCTTGTAGTTTTAAAGAATGTAGTTGTATGTTTTCTGGTAAACGTTTTTGAATTTTTTTAGCAAAATCAATAACCATCATTTCGCTTGTTGGTTGGTAATCTACCAATAATACGTTGTGTCCTCTATCACTAAGTTCTTTAGCTAATTCTACGTGTGGTGTATTTTTATTAAAAACCGTTGCATGGTCAAAAACCTCAACGATTTCTTCTTTCACAATTTTTTTTAAATCTGTAAAATCTATTACCATACCAAACTTAACGTTTGTGTTATCTGATATTGGTCTTCCAAAAACGGTTACAGACAATTTATAACTGTGTCCATGTACATTTTTACATTTTCCGTCGTAACCATAAAGTGCGTGGCCAGTTTCGAAAGAGAAAAGCTTTGTAATACGTATATTCCCCATTATCTACGGTTTCTGTATCTGTTAACTAAGTATATTATAATGAGAACAAAAGCTAATATTGCAAAAAAACCTTGTCCTCCTAAATAATTTAATATTTCCATAAATTTATAATGCTAAAACACCAAAGTTAATTCTTTTGTGATAGTGGTAAAAATTCTTTTCTAAATTTTATTATTAATGGCAAACCTCGAGCTAAAATCCAAAAGGTGAGTGCTATAAAAATACCCGTTAATTTTAAATTATTTTGATCAAAAAAGTATAATAATGGTAAAAATACAAGAAATGTAGAAAATATAAGAAGGTTTCTAAGGTCTTTCATTTTGCCTAAACCTTTAAACATACCATCGAAAATAAAGGCTAAAGCACACAATGGTTGCATAGCTAAAACAATCCAAAACACATTATAAAATTGTTTTAAAACTTGTGGGTCTTTAGTAAAAACATGACCGATAGGATAGTACATTACGGCACCTATAATAGCTATTATTAATCCAATAATAACACCAAATTTAATTAATTTGTTACTTAAAGTTATGAGTTTACTATACTCTTTTCCACCTAATAATTTTCCTGACAAAATATTACCTGCACTCGCATAACCATCGATTAAGAAAGCTCCTAAAAACCATAAGTTTATTGCTATAGTGTAGGCTGCAATGTATTCTGCACCATAACCAGTTGCATATCTTGTTGCAAAATACAAGGTAATATTTAGAGCTAATGTTCTTATAATTAAATTACCAATCATTATTAAAAAACGCTTAATCTCTTTATTAAAAGGAAAGCTTATTAATAATGGAATATCTGTTTTTTTAAGTAAATAGTAAGCGGAAAGTAATGCCATTAAAAACTGTGCTATAACACTTGCATAGGCTGCACCTTCAATATGCATTGCAGGAATAACATCTGCTACTCCATATACTAAAACAAAATCTAATATAATATTGGCCAATGCACCAATTATAGCAATTACCATTGGGTAATACGTGTTCTGCAGACCTCTAAAAACACCAAAAACAGCAATTGTAAATAGTGTAAAAGGAAAACCAAAAACACGAATTCTATAGTAGGACACCGAGTAATCTAAAATAATATCTGAAGCGTTATAAAGTTTAAAAATAGACTCTGCAAACGGATAAGTGCCAATAATAATTAACACGCTTAAAGAGGTAATAATAAATATAGCTTGAGCTGGAAGGTTTTTAACTTTATCTAACTTATTCGCTCCTAAATATTGTGAAACTATTGAAGAAATAGAACTTCTTGTTTGCCCAAAAACCCATATTAACATCGATAAAAAGACAGAAACAATACCTACAGCAGCTAAAGACTCTGTAGCATTAAAATCTACATTTCTAACAATTGCAGTATCTGTTAAAGAGAGTATTGGCTCCGAAACACCAGATATAAGCGCAGGAATAGCTAATTTATTAATATGTTTTAAGCTAATATTTGTACTCAAAATGAATTTGATTTTTAGTCTTAGCGAAGGTCGGAAGATTTAGTATAAAATCTGTATTTTTGTAGCCTAAATACTTATTAAAATTACACCATGAAAAATATTTTAGTTCCTGTAGGATCGTCAAAGAACGCTAAAAGCCATCTACAATACGCTGTAGATTTTGCCAGCGCAACAGGTGCTAAGCTTTATGTTGTTCAAGTTTATAATGTGTATACTAAAGCAGGAACGATGATAAAAGTAGACCATATTATAGAAAGAGAAAGCAAAGCGTTTTTAGAGCACTATGTGGCACAAATAGAACACAAAGGTGTAGAGATTGTAACAAAAACTTTTAAAGGAAAATTGGTTAACACCATAGATTTGGTTTGTAAAGCTTTTGATATAGATCTAATAATTTTAGAGCCCAGAACAAATTCTATTAAAGACGAAGTGTATTTAGGTAAAACATCTGGTAAAATTATAAAACAAACTAATATTCCTGCCTTAATAATACCAGAAGGCTATGTGTTTAAGCCTATTTCGTCTATTTTATTAGCACTAAAATCTGCAATTATTAAAAAGAAAGAAGCCTTAACAACTTTAAAAACCGTGAAAGACGATTTTAATTCGGTAGTAAATTTGTTATTAGTAAAAACTCCTTTTTATAATGAAGGCGATTTTGATGTTACTATCGAGTTAAAAAATATAGTAACTAGTATCACAAAATCTGAAAACCCAACAACTTACCAAGGTGTTTTAGAACATTATAAAACAACAAACCCTGATATGCTGTGTGTTGTAAGACGTAGGCGTGGTTTTTTTGGAAAACTCTGGGAGAAGAATGTGGTCTTAAAAAAAGATTTTCATATTTCTCAGTTTCCTGTTTTAGTTCTTAGTGGTTTAAAATAAAATTTGGGGCATTAGCTCATTTGGCTAGAGCGCTACGCTGGCAGCGTAGAGGCGATCGGTTCGAATCCGATATGCTCCACTTTTAATTATTTTAAAAAAGAAATACTTTTGTTTACCACTAATTGTAGTGCTTCTGGCAAACCAATTCCTTCCCAAGGATGTTTAGAGTTAAAAACATGATTGGCATTTTCAACTGAAAATAACTCTGAGTTTTTATTCCAAAGATGAAGCGATTCTGCTTCATTATATTTAACTGATGCATCATCTTTAGCATGAATAATTAAATAAGGAATGTTTAGTTTTTTTACTGAAGCTTTAATATCTAAACGCGCCTCATTTGCTTTAAAATTTTCGTAGAACTGGTAATTAAGTGGCATGTTTTGCTTTGTTCTTCCATTTAAAACATACTTAACACCTGCTTTCTTCCATTGGTCTAGATCTCCAATTGTTGCTGTTCGTTTTGCAAAATCGCAAACACTAGCCCAAGTTATTAGTTTTGTTATTCTAGAATCTTCTGAAGCTTTTAAAATTGAAATACCTCCTCCTCGAGAATGCCCAATAACAGTTACATTTTTTGTATCTATCTCTTCTTTATAACTATTTTTTTTGGATAAGAAAAAATTTAAAACCGACTCTAAATCGTCTAATTCTCTAGTATAGTTGTTTTCAGCAAAGGCATCTAAATCTGGAAAATCTATAGGGTTTTCTATTGTGCCTCCATTATGTGAAAAGTTGAATTTTACAAAAAACAGATTTGCCTGTTTAAAAGCTTCTGCAACCAAATTCCAACTTCCCCAATCTTTAAAACCTTTGTAGCCATGACAAAAGATAACTAAAGGCTTTGGTTTTTTAGTTTTATTAAAAAACACGTCCATAACAATAGCTTTTGATGATTTTTGATGTAAAATCTGGTTTTTTAGAATCATTTTAGCTCTTTTTCAATAAAATTAATTTTTGGGTTACAAATCTCAATAATCAGTTTTTTTAACTCTTGAAAGTAATTATTTAAAGTAACTTCTGTAATTAATGTATCTTTATTTCCTCCTCTAGGTTGTTCTCGTTTGGTAAATTTAAAAAATCCTGATTGTAAATTTTTAAAGGATATAATACCTGCTTCAATTGGAAAATTAAAAGGTTTTTGTTGGTTCAACATATAAGCATAAGCTAATATTTGAAAGCTTTTGCTATATTTTTTATAATCGCTAGTAACGTCTTCCCAATCTATTAGTGAAACTTCATTATCCATTACCTTCCCTGTTTTGTAATCAATAATTCTAGTGACACCATTATACTCGTCTACACGATCTACTGTTCCTTTTAGTTTAACTGTAAAATCTAATTCTGGTATATTTAATGGTATTTCTGCTTTTTGTTCTAGTGCTATTATTTTAATAGTATTGCCTTGTTTTAAATCTTCTATCTCTAACTTTAAGAAATTTTCTACAAAGCGTTTAGCAATTTCAAAAACAATAAGGTTTTTACCTTTAGTCATATCACCATCTGCATAAACTTTTAGAAAAAATTCTGAAACCTTAGAGTCTACTAAAGGCTTCATTTTCTTAACGTCTTCTATTACTAAAACCTTTCCTAAAAAAGGTAAATAGAGCGCTTCTAAAGTGTCGTGAACTACCGTTCCCATTGTGTTAGCAGCAACCGTTTCTTCTACATCCTCAAGGTCTTTTATACCCAATAATTTTTGGTAATAAAAATCTAGCGGATTTCTTATATAACTAGTTAAAGACGATGGCGAAAAACCTTTTTCTGCAATATCTTTTAATTGATTTATTACAGCTTCGGTTTTAATGATTTCTTTAAAGCCAGCTTCAAAATTTGGAACTTGAGGTGTTACAATTTTGTGATTTATAGTATGAATACCTTCTAACTCAAGCTGATTAATAAAACGACTTTTTTCTCCACCAGTTAATACATCTGCTTCTGTATTATATAAAATATAGACGTTTTTTGCACGCTGTAGCAACCTGTAAAAATGATAGGTATACACAGCATCTTTTTCTTTATAAGTTGGTAAGTTCTTTTCTAGTTTAACATCGAAAGGAATAAATGAATTGTTGCTTTTTCCTGAAGGTAGAATGCCTTCATTTACACTAGATATTATTACGGTTTCAAAATCGAGAACACGAGATTCTAGCATACCCATAATTTGTAAACCTTGAAGTGGTTCTCCTTGAAAATCTAAAGTTTCGGTTGATAATAGCTCTTTATAGATGCTAAAAAGCGCAGAAATATCGTTAATATGGCTATAACTTTGGTTTAAACTAAAGAGTTCATTAAATAATGTATTAAAACGATATAAATATTCTAGGGATAGTATATTGCCTTTTTTATCTAAAAACAAATGCTCTTTTATAAAGTCTATTATTTTAAAACAAGTCTCAATGGCAATTTTTGCATTATTTTGCCAATTACTAAATACCAATTCTAAAATTGAGTTATTAATTTTAGAATATGTTTTTAAATCTGAAAGTGATAAATAAACTAAATTGTTCTTTTTAATAGTTTCAATAAGTTCTATAGCATAATTTCTGTTGTCTAATACAAATAATGGACTTATGTATTGATGAGATAGTAAACCAATAATATCTTTATAATAATACGTATTAGATGTTTTTTTGTGTAGAGAAAAAAGCTGTTCGAAAAGTGATGCCAATGGGATGGAATTTAAAGGAAATCCCATGGTTATGTTTAGATTATCAATTTTTGAAGGGATTGAATTTAATACTGGTATTAGTAAATTTTCGTCACCAAGTATTACAGCTGTGTTTTTTAAATCTGGTTTTAACTTAACAATTTCTTTTAATATAGAACCAATAGTTTTGGCTTGACCAATATTTTTGGGTACTCCATAAATTTGAATATTCTTTGATGTTGAATAATTGTTAGTTATCCAATTAAAAGGGTTAGAATTGAAATACTTCCAATTTGCTTTATGCTGCCTTGTAAACAATCCAGCGTCATGAATTGGATTGTTTATAAAGACTTCGTCTATGTCCCAGAACACATAAGCTAAATCGTTTTTTAGTAACTCTTGAATTATCGTTTCCTCTGCTGTGTTTAAAGCATTAAAGCCTAAAAAAATATGCTTTTGAGTATTGCTTACACAATACTGTTTAATTTTATCTACTGCCTCTCTGTAAATTAAACCTTGATAACCTATTTTTTTTCTTATCAAAGCCTCTGAATAGTGCTTATAATAATGCTTTAATTTATCCCAAAATTTAAGATAGTTTTTTACAACATCAGTTTTATTGTCTTCTAAAGACCAATGATCTAATGTTTTTATAGCACTTAAGTAATCGAAAATATGGCCTTGAGGTATAAGGTAACGATCAATTTCATTAAAATCTTGGAGTAAAATTTGAGCCCATTTAGAAAAGGTTTCGAATGGTTCTTGATCATTTTTAGGTGTAAGTTCTATGTAAGTATTATAGAACTCAAATAGCAATACTGTATTAGTGCTTGATTTTAACTGAGCTAAATTCTCTACAAATTCTTCAATGCTTATAATTTTTGGGGAAAAAATTGTTTTATTAACAACAACAGATAGTTCTTGTCTTAAAAAGACACCTGCTCTTTTACTAGGTAAAATAAATGAAAGGTCAGATAAATCTTCACCTTTATCTATTAGGTTTTGTAATACATCTGAAATAAAAGAATTCATTGTATAAAAATAAAAAACGCTTCGGTAAACCGAAGCGTTTTTATAAACTTATTTAATGGTATTAAAACTTATTTTTTAAGTTTTATTTCAGTACGTCTGTTGTTAGCTCTACCACTTCTTGTATTGTTAGGGAATAATGGGTAATCTTCACCAAAACCGTATGCTGTTAATCTATCGGTAGAAATACCGTTTTCTATTAAGTAATCTCTTACAGCATTAGCTCTTTGTTCAGATAATTTTTGGTTCGTACTTTTAGAACCTACACTATCTGTATGACCTTCTATTGTAAAATTAGAATCTGGATATTCCTTTAATATAGCAGTAATGTTAGTTAAAACTACTGCAGTATCATTCTTGAAAGATGACTTTCCAGAATCGAATAAGATTGTTTTAGCGTAGTTATTCAATTTGTTGATAACCTCTTGAGTTGGTTGAGGAGCAACTTCAGGACAACCGTCGTTAGCTACTGTACCTGCTTCATTTGGACATTTGTCAACATTATCAGTTACACCATCACCATCTGTATCAGGCCATGGGCAACCCATATTTGCAGCTGGACCAGCTTCACTAGGACACTTATCTTTAGCATCAGTTACGCCATCAGCATCAGCATCTGGACAACCATTTAAAGCCTTAAGACCTTTAACAGTAGGACAATCATCGCTACCATCTACAACACCATCACCATCTGTATCAGGACAACCGTTAAACTCAGCTAAACCAGCTTCGTTAGGACAAGAGTCTTTTGAATCTTCAATACCATCACCATCTGTGTCAGGACAACCGTTGAAAGCCTCTAAACCAGGAACTTCTGGACAAGCATCATTTTTGTCAAAGATACCATCTCCATCAGTATCAGTTCCTCCAAATCTTAAAGTAAAACCTGCAGTGTGTTGGAAATGACTATCTAAATAGTCTTCAAATGCATGCTTATATCTTGCTTCTACTGAAAAACCTACGTTATCTGTAAACCAATATGTTAAACCTAAAGAACCGTTTAAAGTTCCAGCACCATTATTATTATTACCACTAGCAAGATTTGTGTTATATGGACCTTCTTCTACCCAAGTATAACCACCACCAATACCAACTGTTGGATCTAATTTTTTACTTTTAACCAATTCAGCAAAATGATATCTCACATTAGCATCAAGAGAATAGTAATCTAAATCTGCAACACGAACACTAGGAACAGTATTACCAAATTGACCGTACTTTTCTATTTTGTTAATAGAACCTGAAGCTTGTAATGAAAAGTTGTTTCCCATATACTTAGATACAGAAATATTTGATAAAGAAGGTAAAATATTCCAATGATCTTTTACATTCATAAACTCATCAAAAAACTCTCCTTGTGGTGCGCTATCTCCTACTGGATAGAAATCTACCGCGTTTATCCCAAAGCCTATAGCCCAAGGATTGTCTTCGTTTTGTGCATTCACATTACTAAAACTTACTACAAGTACTAGAGTGAATAATAATCTGCTAAGATTTTTCATATTCAAAAAATTTAATTTTAAGTGTTAATTAAAGGCAAAAATAAGTTGTTAAACATTATTAACAAAGACAAATATATAAAAATATTAATTATTGTGAAAAAATGTTAAACCTTATATTTTTTATTTAATAATTTCTAGTTTTTCCCCAACCTTAATAAAAGCTTGAATAGCCTTCTCTAATTGGCTTTTATCGTGTGCTGCAGAAAGTTGAACTCTTATTCTAGCTTTACCTTTTGGGACAACAGGAAAAAAGAAGCCAATGACGTAAATTCCTTCTTTTAACAACATATTTGCCATGGTTTGCGATAATTGAGCATCATAAAGCATGACAGGAACGATTGCAGAGTCTCCGTCAATAATATCAAAACCAGCAGATTTCATTCCTTTTTTAAAGTAATTTGTATTGCTTTCTAACTTGTCTCTTAATGAAGTGTCATTTTTAAGCATATCGAAAACTTTAATGGATGCTCCTACAATTGCTGGAGCTAGAGAATTTGAAAACAAATAAGGTCTAGAACGTTGACGTAAAATATCTATAACTTCTTTTTTTGCTGTTGTATAACCACCCATTGCACCTCCTAAAGCTTTACCTAAGGTTCCTGTAATTATATCTATTCTTCCTAAAACACCTTTATCTTCAAGCGTGCCAATTCCTGATTTTCCAATAAAACCTGTGGCATGGCATTCATCAATCATTACTAAAGCATCGTACTTATCTGCTAAATCACATATTTTATCTAAAGGAGCAACCAGACCATCCATAGAAAATACACCATCTGTAACAATAATTTTATGTCTTGCTCCATTTATGTTAGCATCAATTAGTTGTTTTTCTAAATCTGCCATATCGTTATTTTGGTAGCGGTAACGAGCAGCTTTACATAAACGAACACCATCTATTATCGATGCATGGTTTAAAGAATCTGAAATTATTGCATCTTCTTTTCCTAATAATGGTTCAAAAACACCACCATTAGCATCAAAAGCAGCTGCATATAATATTGTGTCTTCAGTACCATAGAAATCGGCTATTTTTTGCTCTAGTTCCTTGTGTATGTCTTGAGTGCCACAAATAAAACGAACAGAGCTCATACCAAAACCATGAGTATCCATTGCATCTTTTGCTGCTTGAATGACTTCTGGATGAGAGGATAAACCTAAATAATTGTTTGCACAAAAATTTAAAACGGTCTCACCTGTATTTAAAGTAATTTCTGCGCCTTGCGGAGAAGTTATTATGCGCTCTTCCTTATAAAGACCATTATCTTTAATATCTTGTATTTCTTGTTTTAAATATTCTTGAATATTTCCGTACATGTTTTTTCTATTAGTTGTTTAATGCAAATTTATAAAACTATTAATTATAAGTTTTAATTGTAACGTCCTTATTAATGAATAAAAGTATTTTTTGAGAAACCTTAAAACCCATCTCTTCTAAAATATCTTGATAATCTTGTAATTGATGTTGATATTTTGGGTTATGCAATCCTGTTTTATAGTCTACAATTACCACCTCGTTTTTATTGTTTATAACTAATCTGTCTGGTCTATAAATTTTTCCAGTTTTAGAAATAATATCGCGTTCGTTATATATGGTGCTGTTTTCAGTATACAAGTGGTTTAATTCTGGGTGGTTTATAATTTGTAAAATTGATGCTTTTAAGACCTTTGCTTGCTTTTTATTTATTATTCCAGAACTTTCAAAATCTTTAATGGCAAAATCTACATCACGCTCCACTTTTATATGCTCCATAATATCATGTATTAGATTTCCTTTTTCTAGAGCGTCTTCTTGTTTAGTGTCCCAAAGGTATCCTGAATTTGCAATTATCTTTATATTGTGGTCTTGTTTTGCTGTAGAAATAAATTCTTGTTGTTCTATTGTTTCTATGTTTTGCTTTACTTTTTTTGTGTCTAGCTTTTCTGGAATACCAAAGCTATAAACAGTTTTGTTATCATTCCACTCTCCAATATTCATTAAATAATCTATTAATAATGCAGAATATGATTTTAAATTCACTTCGCCTTTATTATTAACGTCTTTCTTACCTATGATATAAAGTTGCTCTATAGGTCTTGTTAATGTTACATATAAAAGATTTAAACTATCGAGTTCTAATTCGGCTTGATGTTTTGCATAAATAGTATGGCCTTGTGCTCCGTAGTTTTCGAAAGCACTCCCATAATTTAATAAAGCATAATTGAAGCCGTTATAGTTTTCTGGATTTACAGGAAACCATTCTTTGGGTTCAATGTCTTCATATATCTTAATATCTGCATACGGAAAAATAACAACTGGAAACTCTAAACCTTTAGATTTATGAATAGTCATTATTTGAATAGCGTCTTGTTCTTGAGGAGAAACAATACTTAGTTTATCTTTCTTAGTGTTGAAATACTCCAGAAACGCATTTAAATCTGAAATATTTTTTTGTGAATATTCTAAAACAATATCTAAATAAAACTGAACATATGCGTTTGAATGCTCAACTAAACCGAAGCACCTCACAACAGTTTCAACTAAATCAAACAAACCTTGTTGTACTAATTGATTTGGATTAATATAAATTTCGAAGGCTTCAAAGCTTTTAAAGAAAGCTTCAAGATTTAAAAAAACATGCTTTTTATAGAAAGTGTGTTTGTCTTTAATATTGTATTTATCGGCTAAAAAGCTAAGAATGTTAACCTTACATTCTGTATCGTCTGGGTTTGACAAAACGTTAAGCACATAGTTTATTAATTTTACTTCTGGTGCATTATTAATAAGCATGGTTTCACTAGACGTGATTTTTAGGTTTTTACTACTTAAAAACTCTGCTATAGCAATACCATGTTTTTTCTTTCGAACTAGAATACAAATATCTTTTAAAGCGTAACCATTTTTTTGACACGATAAAATAGTCTCTAGTACATGCTGTGTATACACGCTATCTTTATCATCATCGTCTTCAAGATCTATAAAATTAAGGTTTACATAACCTTCGTTTTTTACAAATGGTTTTTGATGTGATTGTTCGTATAATTTTGCGTAATCTTCATTACTAAAAACCTGTTTAGAAAGATGTTTAAAAAAGGCATTATTAAAATTAACGATAGTTTCTGAACTTCTGTAGTTAGACTCTAAGTTTTTAACATCTTGTTCAACTTGAAATGGTTTCGACGTTTTATTAAACAGTTCCATAAACTGTTCAGCTTTTCCGCCACGCCATCTATAAATAGCTTGTTTAGCATCGCCAACAATCATGGCTGTGCCTTTTTCGGCTTTTATGTTTTGCCCAGACAATGAATTATCTACCAACGGAATTAAATTTTCCCACTGTAATTGTGAAGTGTCTTGAAATTCGTCTATAAAATAATGCTTAAACTTTTCTCCCATTCGCTCATAAATAAAAGGTGTTGGTTGATCTTTTATTTCGTTAGCGATAATAGCGTTAAATTCGCTAATTAGCATTTTATTTTCTTCGGTTTTAATAGCAATTAGCTCTTTATTTATGGCTGTTAAAACAGATAAAGGTGTGAGGTTTTTGTAAATAGCAATTGGTAAAAGATAGCGTTCTGGCAAACTAGTAGATGTATTAAACAACTCTTTTAATTCTTCAATAATGTTATCTATATTTTTTTTAGTTTCAAGTGTCGCTTTTCCTCCATAATACTTTTCGCTTTCGAGGTTTTGTATTAATCGTCCTTTAAAATTTAAATCCTTAATTCTAAGGGCTTTCATTTTTAAAAAATGATTTGGTAAATCTGAATAACTAAAATGATTATAAGGTATGTTGTTTAATTCAATAAGATTTATAGCTTTTTCTGCTAAGATTAAACATTCGTTTTCAACGTTTTTTATAGTTTCTTTTAAACTTGTTTTTAATGTTGTAAAATCATAAAGTGTTTTATCGTTTAACGTTTTTACAAAATCTAAGTCACTTTCTTTAGTTAATAATTTAGCAATTTTATTAAAATCTAAACTAACGTCCCAACTTTTATCGTCATCTGCTTTTTCAATAGCAAAGTCCACCAGTACTTTTGTGAGTTCTTTATTGGTTCCAGCTTTAGCTATTAAACGATCTACTGCTTCATTTAATAAAGATTCTGTATCTAATTCTACTTCAAAATTGAGTGGTAATTTTAAATCATGAGCAAATGTTCTTATTAATCTGTGGTTAAAACCATCAATTGTTGAAATATCAAAAGCTGCATAATTATGCATGATGGTGTTTAATATGTCGTTAGCTTTTTTTTTAAGCACACTAGGTTTTATCTCTAACTCTTTAATTATTTCTACAAACATAGGATGCGAATGCTCTAAGTTTTTTGTTTGAGAAAAATCCTTAAGCATCTCTAATATACGTGCTTTCATTTCTGCAACAGCTTTGTTAGTAAACGTAATGGCAAGAATGTTTTTAAATTGATAATTACCTGATGCCGAAAATAAAATTTTTAAGTATTCTTTAACTAAAGTGAAGGTTTTGCCGCTTCCAGCTGATGCATTATAAACTTGAAATGAAGAATTTGACAACATTAATATAATTTTGAGTACAAGATAAAACAATTACAATGAAGCAGATTTAATTTTAGGTTTTTTAGGTAAAAAACCAAAGCATTTTATATCAGCTTGTTAAAGTATTATTAAAACAAAAGACTTAACAGTACATAAATTTTTAATTGATTTGTTAAAGTGTTAAATTTACGAACAAAGAAATATTAATCTAAAACATAAAAAATTATGGCTTTCGAATTACCGAAACTAAAATACGCATACGACGCTTTAGAACCAAATATAGATGCGCGTACAATGGAAATACACCATTCTAAACATCATAATGGCTATACCTCTAAATTAAATGCTGCCATAGAAGGTACAGATTTAGAAGGAAAATCAATAGAAAACATATTAATGAATCTTGATATGGATAACAAAGCTGTTAGAAATAATGGAGGTGGTTTTTACAACCACTCTTTATTTTGGGACGTCATGAACCCAGAAGGTAAAGGCCGTTTATCTGGAGAACTAAAAGATGCTATTGAAGTGGCTTACGGTTCTGTAGATGTTTTTAAAGATGCTTTTAGTAATGCAGCTGCTACACAATTTGGTTCTGGTTGGGCTTGGTTATGTGTACACAAAGGAGGAAAAGTTGAAGTGTGCTCTACACCTAATCAAGATAATCCATTAATGCCAGGAGTAACTTGTGGTGGAACACCAATTTTAGGTTTAGATGTTTGGGAACATGCCTACTATTTAAACTACCAAAACAGAAGACCAGATTATATTAATGCATTTTTTAATGTTATTAACTGGAATGAAGTTGAAAGAAGATATGCTTTGGCAAAATAAGCTAAACACTTATTGTTTTTATATAAAAAGAGCTAGTTTTACTAGTTCTTTTTTTGTTTCAATAATTAAATTAATTTCTGAAGAATTTAAGCAAATAAAAAAGGTGAACGAGAGTTCACCTTTTTTGCCCCAAATCTACCATGAACTTAACCTACTTATGTTATGGTAAGCTCTAAGATACTAAAGACTTTTTATTAAACTTGTTTTTTTAGACAAATGGTAAATATATCTGATGAAATACATTTTACATACAATAGAATATATTGAAATTCAATAAGATAAAGCCAAAATAATATCTAAGAAACCCTTAATACGCTCGCTCTTTATTACCTTCGAAAAAATTAATAAAAGCTCTATTTACTACTCTATTACCTCCTACTGTTGGATAGTTTCCTGTAAAGTACCAATCTCCTAAATGGTTAGGACAAGCTTTATGTAAATTCTCTACTGGTTGAAAAATAATTTCTACTTCTGCATTTACAGACTCGTCGCTTAATAATTCTGAAATTTTAGCAGAAATAGCTTCGGTTGTGAATTGATTGTAAATTTCATTTACAAAGTTTTTTACCTCCTTATCTTTCAAATTTTCTTGTGCCTTACATTTATGGTAAACTTCTTCTACTAAATCGTATTTATTATTTTCTTTTAAAAGCTCTAAAGCGGCATTGAATGCAATTAAAGTTTCTAGGTTTGCCATATCAATACCATAGCAATCTGGAAAACGTATTTGTGGAGCAGAAGACACAATTACTATTTTTTTTGGATGAAGCCTATCCATCATTTTTATAATACTCTTCTTTAAAGTTGTACCACGAACAATACTATCGTCTATTATAACTAGGTTATCTGTTGGTTTTATAACGCCATATGTTACATCGTAAACGTGTGCAACCAAATCGTCTCTACTAGAATCTTCCGTAATAAAAGTTCTAAGTTTAACATCTTTAATGGCTATTTTCTCTATACGAGGTCTTTCTTTTAAAATATTTATAACCTGTTGTTTAGATAGCTTTCCACCTCCAGACAAAATAGCTTTTGTTTTTCGTTCGTTTAAGTGCTCCTCAACAGTTTCAATCATGCCGTAAAAAGAAGTTTCGGCTGTATTTGGAATGTATGAAAATACAGAATTAGCAGTATCATTTTCAATAGCTTTTAATACTTTTGGCATTAATAGTCGACCAAGCATTTTACGTTCTTGATAGATTTCTGCGTCACTACCTCGAGAAAAATAAATACGCTCAAAAGAACAAGCTTTGCGTTCTAATGGTTCTAGAATTTTTTTAATAGAAACGTCTCCAGATTTTTTAGTAATTATAGCGTGTCCTGGCTCTAATTCTTTTACATCATTAAAGGCAACATTAAAAACAGTTTGTATAACTGGACGCTCTGAGGCTACAACAACAATTTCATCATCTTGATAATAATAAGCTGGTCTTATTCCTGCTGGGTCTCTTAACACAAAAGAATCGCCATGACCTATTAAACCTGCCATTGCATAACCTCCATCCCAATTTTTTGCAGCTCTTTTAAGAATTTTCGCAATATTTAAACGTTCTGCAATTAAAGGAGAACATTCGCTTTTTTTATAGCCTTCTTTTTTTAATTTCTTATATATTTTACTTACCGCATCATCAAGAAAATGGCCTATTTTCTCCATAATCGTAATAGTATCTGTGTATTCTTTTGGGTGCTGACCAAGTTCTACCAAGCTACTAAATAACTCTTTAACATTAGTCATATTAAAATTTCCTGCTAGAATTAAGTTTCTATGTTGCCAGTTGTTCTGGCGTAAAAATGGATGTACACTTTCTACACTGTTTTTTCCAAAGGTGCCGTAACGCACATGTCCTAAAAGTACCTCTCCTATATAAGGAATATTGCTTTTTTGAAGGGCAACACTATCATTATACTCTGGATTAGCAACTAATTCGTTATTAATGCGTTCGTTTATTTGCGCAAAGATATCTTGAATAGGTTGTTGTGCTATAGAGCGTACACGACTTATATAACGTTCGCCTGGTTTGGTATCTAATTTAATACTTGCAAATCCTGCACCATCTTGTCCACGATTGTGCTGTTTTTCCATCATTAAATACATTTTGTTCACGCCGTAGAAAGCGCTTCCGTATTTTTCTTTGTAGAATTCTAATGGTTTTAAAAGCCTAATGTGTGCAATTCCGCACTCGTGTTTTAGAGCATCACTCATTATTGTTGTGTTGTGAGTTGTTTATTAATAACAAAAATATATAATCTTAAAGATTCTAAAATTATTTCAGAATAAAAAAACGCGCTCAAATATTGAGCGCGTTTTTTTATTAATCTATATCGTTTAAAACAATTTCAAATTGCGTTAAATCTTTAAACTGCTGCAAGCGTTCAAAAATTTCTTTATCTGTTAAGGTTAGCATGCGCTCGGTTCCAAACTTTTCTACACAAAACGATGCTAATGCAGAACCATAAATTACTGCATTTTTCATGTTCTCGAAAGTGATATTTCCTGTCTTTGCAATATAGCCAGCAAAACCACCTGCAAATGTGTCTCCTGCTCCTGTAGGATCAAAAACTTCGGCTAAGGGTAACGCTGGAGCATAAAACATATTACCTTCACTAAACAATAAAGCACCATGCTCTCCTTTTTTAATGACTACATATTTTGGTCCCATTGTATGAATTTTTTTAGCGGCATTGACTAGAGAATATTCTCCAGATAATTGTCTTGCTTCTTCATCGTTAATGGTAATAACATCTACATTTTTTAATACTGCTTTTAAATCGTCCATAGCAATATCCATCCAGAAATTCATTGTATCTAATATAGCCAATTTAGGTTTTTTAGACATTTGATCCAGAACACTTTGTTGTGTTAAAGGATGTAAATTTCCTAACATTACAATATCTACATCTTTATAATTTTCTGGAACAACTGGAGTAAATTTCTCCAGTACATTAAGCTCTGTAGCTAAAGTATCTCGAGAGTTCATATCGTTGTGGTATTTACCACTCCAAAAAAAGGTTTTACCATCTTTTACAATTTCTATACCTTCTATACTTATTTGTCTCTCTGTTAAAAGGTCTAAATATTCCTGCGGAAAATCGCCTCCAACAACAGACACTGCTGCTGCATCAATATTATCAAAATTAGCTGCCGAAAAACCTATGTAAGTAGCTGCGCCACCAAGAATTTTATCGGTTTTACCAAATGGTGTTTCAATAGTATCAAAAGCTACTGTGCCTACTATTACTAATTTACTCATGTAACTGTTCTTGAATTAAAGTGCAAATATAGGTTTTTTAGTCTCTTTTTTTACAATTTCCTTTCGGAATAAAAACGAATTACATTTTGGTTAATTTTATGGATATTAGCAACTCACTTATAAAAAAGAACGGTTCACTATTCTTTATTTTTTTTGAAGCTTTAATTCGTGGAGATTTGCTTTGAAACAATAAAACTTGATATGGAAAAATTAAAAAAGGCTTTTGTTTATGGATTGATTGTGACTGTGGTAATTAATGGTTTTGGGTTTTTTGTAAATGTAAATCTCAATGGTTATGATGAAGCGATAAAGGATATATTATATATAGGACCAATAAGTTTTTCAATCTTTTTTGTGCCTTGTTTTTTTTCTTCTCTATACTATAAAAATTGGAAAACATCACTTAAACCAATAATTAAGCCAGCGCTTATTTCTTTTGCAATCATTTATGTTTTTGTGTTTTGCTATATGAATATTCAAAAAGGCTTTAAGCTGTCTTATTTATATAGAACATCTTTGCCAAATGCAGTATTTACAATGATAATAAGCATTTTTAGTTCGCTTATATTATTTCTCACAAAAAACTCATGGAAAGGAAAATCGAAACATTTAAAATTAAAATTATTGAACGTTTTTATATTTTGGATAATAATTACTTTACTATATTTATTACTTCATATTCTCTTTGGACATGGCATCTCTAAAGCAAATTATCGAATTTTAATTTTGCCAGGATTTGGTTTGTTAGTTGCATTATTAAGTTACACAACTATTAATTTAAACTTGAAAATTAACAAACCTAATTTTTTATTTTCAAGTTTATATCTATTTAATTGTTTTGCTGTTCTAATAATTTATATGTTATCTGTTGTAGAAATTGATAAATATTCTTCAGAAAGACTTGTTAATTTATTTTTTCAAGGTGTTATTATTTTTTCTCCTTACTTCTTAATAATTACTCTGGCTATTCATGTTTATTATATTAAGTTAAAAAAAAAGCAAGAAAAACTAAACCTAAAGCAAATAGGAGTAGAAGCTTCTTTAAAATACCAACAATTAAAATCGCTAATAAGTCCGCATTTTCTGTTTAATAATATTAGTGTTTTAACTGGTTTAATTGAAGAAAATCAAGAAAAAGCAGATAAGTTTTCAGAAGACCTATCAAAAGTTTACCGTTATTTTTTAGATCAAGAAAAACAAGATTTGGTAACTTTAAAAGACGAAATGTCTTTTGCTAATAAATATTAGATTTATTAAAAGTGCGTTTCGAAAGTGCTTTAATTTTTAATAACAACGTTAATGAAACCGAAACGCTTTATATTTTACCAATGGCATTACAGCAAGTTTTTGAAAACGTTATAAAGCACAACGAATTAAGCATAGAGAATCCAATAATTATAACTTTTAAAAATGAAGATGATTACTTAATAGTTTCAAATACATTACATCCAAAATTATCTATTGAGACTTCTAATCCAACAGGAATAGAAAACATTAAAAATAGATACGAGTATTTTACAGATGAAAAAGTGGTGATAATTAAAGACGATAATTTATTCACAATTAAATTGCCATTATTAAAACCAGAAGTGTAATGAAAGTTGTAATTATAGAAGACGAATTAGCCTCAAGCAGAAGATTACAGCGCATGCTAACAACATTTAATTATGAGATTGTGGCTAGTTTGGTTTCAGTAAAATCTGCTGTAAAATGGTTTCAAAATAACGCGCATCCAGATGTGTTATTTCTAGATATTCATTTGGCAGACGGTTTGTGTTTTGAAATTTTTAAACACGTAAAAATCACTAGTCCAATTGTGTTTATAACTGCGTTTAGCGAATATAGTATTAAAGCTTTCGACTATAATAGCGTGTCTTATTTACTAAAACCAATTAATAAAGAGCAACTAGAAAAAGCAATAAAAAAAGCAAATACATTCTATAAAAATGAAAAGGAATTAATTGAATTAAAAGAAGTTATAGAAAACGAAAATCTTCGGGTTTACAAAACTGAATTTGCTGTAAGAATAGGAAAACAAATTAAAATAATAAAAACTGAAAGTATTGACTGCTTTTATAGCGAGGATAATGCTTCTTATTTAAAAAGCAGCAATTCTAATTATATTATTAACGAAGCGCTTTCGGGTTTAGAAACAAAATTAAATCCTAAACAGTTTTTTAAAGTAAATAGAAAGTTTATTGTTAATCGAGAAGCTATAGAAACTGTAGTTTCTTTTACCAATAGTAGATTTAAAATTGAATTAAAAAACAGAAATCAAGCTGAAATAATTGTAAGTCGAGAGCGCTCTAAAACTTTTAAGAGTTGGTTAAACTGTTAACTATTTTCTCCCAAAATCTGCAGGTATTTCTCCCCAAGCCTTAGTTTCCCATTTTACAATAGTAGTTTTATAATCATTTTCTTTTAGCCAAACCACAGCTCTATCGACCAAATCGTAAACAGGTTTATTTTTAATGTTTCGTTCTAATTTACTGTTACATGTTTTTTTTCGAACCCAACTCATCGCAGTTCTAGAATCTGTGTAAATAATACGATCGCTATCGTGTTTTTTTAAAAAACTTAAACCATGAACAAGTGCTAAAAACTCTCCAATATTATTTGTGCCTTCAGCAAAAGGTCCTTGAAAAAAAAGTTGTTTTTTAGTTTTAGTATCTACACCACGATATTCCATAATACCAGGATTTCCACTTGAAGCAGCATCTACAGCTATAGAATTATAATTTGGTTGTCCTATTTTTTTTAGTTGTGCTGCAGATAATTCACTTTTAAAAGCTTTATTTTTTCCTATATAGTCAAAGTAATTTCCTTTTAAGGCTTCTTTAGCAGCTTCAAAAGTGGCAAACGATTTGTATTGCGCACCTTCGTAATCCTTTATTTGCGCTTTACAATCATCCCAAGATTCAAAAACACCTCTATGATGTCCTTTCCAAACGGTGTAATATTTTTTTTTCTTTTTACTCATTTATTCTTTCAAAAGCCTATCAACCACTTTAGGAAAATGTTCCATCTCTAATTCATGAATTTTGGCTGCTACAGTTTCAGCAGAATCTGACGTTTTCACCTCGCATTTTGCTTGAAAAATGATAGCGCCTTCGTCATAATGTTCATTTACATAGTGAATAGTGATGCCAGTTTCAGTTTCTTTTTGGTTAACAACAGCATTATGAACATGTATGCCATACATGCCTTTTCCTCCAAATTTTGGGAGTAAAGCAGGATGCACATTTATCACTTTATTTGGGAAATGTTTCAAAATGTGCTCTGGAAATTTCCAAAGAAAACCTGCTAAAACAATTAAATCTGGTCGAGCAGATTTTAAGATGTTTAGCACATCTTCGGTCTCTGTAAATGCTGTTTTGTTAAATGACAACGCACTTACTTTCAGTTTTTTACAACGATCTAAGACTTTGGCATGCGGATTGTTAGTTAGTACTTGAATAACAGACGCATTGTCGCTATTTTGAAAAAACCTTATTAAATTTTCAGCATTACTTCCGCTTCCGGACGCAAAAATTACTACACGTTTCATTTTCTAGTATTCAATGTTAAATCTTCAAACAAAAAAAAGAATAATTATTAACAATTACGGGCTAAAACAGAAATTCCTCGAAATTAATTATTAACTTTCGAAGTCTTTTTTAATAGAAAGATGAGTTTTAAAATAAAGTTTTTTATTTTTGCCTCTTAATTAAAACTAAAAAAATTAAAATTATGTCAGACATTGCATCAAGAGTAAAAGCGATAATCGTAGACAAATTAGGTGTTGATGAAAACGAAGTTGTAACTGAAGCAAGCTTCACAAACGACCTAGGAGCAGATTCATTAGACACTGTTGAATTAATTATGGAATTTGAAAAAGAATTCGATATCCAAATTCCAGACGACCAAGCAGAAAACATTGCAACAGTTGGTCAAGCTGTATCATATATTGAAGCTGCAAAATAAGCACTAATATTATGGAACTTAAGCGAGTTGTAGTTACAGGTCTTGGCGCACTTACACCTATTGGCAATACCAAAGATGAATATTGGAATGCCTTAATTAGTGGGAAAAGTGGTGCTGCACCTATTACGTATTTTGATACTGAAAAGTTTAAAACAAAATTCGCTTGTGAGTTGAAAAACTTTGTCGCAACCGATTTTCTAGATAGAAAAGAGGCGCGAAAAATGGACAGGTTTACACAGTACGCAATGGTCGCATCTGATGAGGCTATTGCGGACTCAAACCTAAATTTAGATACCATCAACAAACTAAGAGTTGGTGTTATTTGGGGAGCAGGAATAGGAGGCTTGGAGACCTTTCAAATCGAAATGCTAAACTTTGCAGAAGGAGATGGAACACCAAGATTTAATCCGTTTTTTATCCCAAAAATGATTGCAGATATTGCACCTGGAAACATATCTATTAAAAATGGATTTATGGGACCTAACTACACAACCGTATCTGCTTGCGCATCATCTGCAAATGCGATGATAGATGCTTTAAATTATATTCGTTTAGGACAATGCGACGTTATTGTTACTGGAGGAAGTGAAGCTGCTGTAACTATAGCAGGAATGGGTGGATTTAATGCTATGCACGCTTTGTCTACAAGAAATGAAAGCCCAGAGACAGCCTCGAGACCTTTTGATGGCACTAGAGATGGTTTTGTTTTAGGAGAAGGTGCTGGAGCTATTATTCTTGAAGAATATGAGCACGCAAAAGCAAGAGGTGCAAAAATTTATGCAGAAGTTGTAGGTGGAGGTATGTCTAGCGACGCTTACCACATGACAGCTCCACATCCAGATGGCATAGGTGTTATTGCAGTTATGAGAAACTGTTTAGAAAACGCTGGTTTAAAACCTGAAGATGTAGACCATATTAATACACACGGAACATCTACACCACTTGGTGATGTTGCCGAGCTTAAAGCAATTACTGAAGTTTTTGGTGAACATGCTAAAAACATCAACATTAATTCTACAAAGTCTATGACTGGTCACTTGCTGGGTGCTGCTGGTGCTATAGAGTCTATTGCTTCTATTTTAGCAATGGAACATGGTATTGTGCCACCAACAATTAATCACACGACTATTGACGAGAATATAGATTCTAGTCTAAACTTAACGCTTAACCATCCTCAAAAACGCGACATTAAAGTTGCTATGAGTAATACCTTTGGTTTTGGTGGACATAATGCATGTGTATTATTTAAAAAGTTAGATTAATACATTCGGATGAAAAGCATTCGAAACATATTCTCTTCATCTAAAGAAAAAAAAGGAGAATTTTTCACTACTATTTCTCAAATTATAGGTTACAAACCAAAAACGATTAAACACTTTAAAACAGCGTTTACACATCGTTCTATGAATATTAAAAACAGTAAAGGCCATATTGTAAATTATGAGCGTTTAGAGTTTTTAGGAGACGCTATGCTGAGTGCAGTAATAGCTCATCATTTATACATAGAAGTACCAAGTGGAGACGAAGGCTACTTAACAAAAATGCGTTCTAAAGTAGTAAGTAGAGCACATCTAAACGCACTGGGTCGGGATTTAAAACTTATAGGTTTAGTAGAAAGTAAAATTCCTAAAGGACAGTTTGGAGATAATATTCATGGCAACTTATTCGAATCTTTAGTAGGAGCTATATATCTTGATGGAGGATATAAAGCATGCGAAAAATTTATTTACAAACGTGTTATTACGCCTTTTGTAGATATAGAACAACTCGAAGGAAAGGTTATTAGCTACAAAAGCTTATTAATAGAATGGTGCCAAAAGGAAAAAAAGACTTTCGATTATAATGTTTATGAAGATACAGGTAACGATAACATGCGTCATTTCTCCGTAAAACTATCCATAAACGATAAAATTGTATCTAAAGGCAGAGCAACGTCTAAAAAGAAAGCAGAGGAAAAAGCATCAAAACGTGCTTTTTTTGTGTTTCAAAATCAAATTTCTAAAACTTTATTATAATTCGCTTTAGGTTTTTCTCTCAAAAAAAAATACAGTTATAACTACAACGTTTTCGTATTAAGTTCTTGTTAAGATTAACAAAACTAGGCACTTCGAATCATTTTAAATACTATATTTACATTTGTTTCAAAGTAGAAATGGTATATATATGGCAATTAAAAAACTTGTTTTAAACGATTTTTTTGAAGAAGAAAAATTTTCTCTAATTGGTATTCACTGCACCATTGAAGATTATCGTTTAGCATTTTTGCTTAATAAAGCTTTAAATTTAAAATTAACAAGACAAGTCTACGATATCGATAATAACAATCTACAAGCTAATTTTTCTATTTTCGAATGGGAAGACCATGCACAGTTTAAAACATGGAATTTAGTATCTAATACTTGTAAGGTAACTTCAAACCAATTAGATAATAATACAAATTCACTATTTAGTTTAAACTCACCAGTAACAAAAACACACCATTTAGTGCCAGAATATGGTAAAGTAAATTATTTGCTAAAAATAAATAATGAGTGCCATACCAATAAAGAAAAATTCATTTTAGAGAAAATACTTAAAATAGATCAAGTTATTACAGCTTACAGCATTGCTCAAGAAAGCTTAAAATCTAAAGATCAACTAATATTTAATTAATGTTATCAAATAAGAAAACCAAAATAGTAGCGACCTTAGGTCCTGCAACAAGTTCAAAAAAAGTTTTAAAAGCCATGTTAGACGAAGGTGCTAACGTTTTTAGAATTAATTTCTCTCATGCAGATTATGCAGATGTAAAAGAACGTGTACAAATGATTCGTGAATTAAACGATGAATTTGGCTACAATGCCTCTATTCTAGCAGATTTACAAGGTCCTAAACTACGTTTAGGAGTCATGAAAGGAGAGGTTATTGTAAATCCTGGAGACGAAATTATTTTTGCAACAGGAAAGCGTTTTGAAGGCACAAAAAAACGTGTTTACATGACCTACGATAACTTTCCTCAAGATGCTAAAAAGGGAGAACGCATTCTTTTAGACGATGGAAAACTAATTTTCGAGGTTATTTCTACAGATAAAAAAACCGAAGTTAAAGCTAAAGTGATACAAGGAGGACCTTTACGTTCTAAAAAAGGAGTTAACCTTCCAAATACAAATATTTCTCAACCAGCTTTAACCGAAAAAGATATTGAAGATGCCATTTATGCTTGCCAATTAAAAGTAGACTGGATAGCCTTATCATTTGTACGTCATGCAGAAGATTTAATGGTATTACAAGAATTAATAAAAGAACATAGCGACCATAAAATTCCAATTATTGCTAAAATAGAAAAACCAGAAGGTGTTGCAAACATCGATAAAATTGTTGCCTATTGCGATGGTTTAATGGTTGCTAGAGGCGATTTAGGAGTAGAAATTCCAGCAGAAGAAGTACCATTAGTACAAAAGCAATTAGTATTACGTGCTAAAAAAGCAAGAATACCTGTAATAATTGCCACACAAATGATGGAAACCATGATAGACAGCCTTACACCAACGCGTGCAGAGGTAAACGATGTAGCAAACTCTGTAATGGATGGAGCAGATGCTGTAATGCTATCTGGTGAAACTAGTGTTGGTAAATATCCTGTAGAGGTTATTAGACAAATGGCAAGTATTATACGTAGTGTTGAAAATAGTGATTTAATTAAAGTACCACACGAGCCACCAACGGTTAGAACTAAACGTTACATAACAAAATCTATATGTTATCATGCTGCGCTTATGGCGAATGAGATTAATGCCAAAGGAATCTCTACACTAACAAATAGTGGTTACACAGCGTTTCAAATTTCTGCATGGAGGCCAAAATCTCACATCTTTGTATTTACATCTAACAAGCGTATTTTAACGCAACTCAACCTACTTTGGGGAGTTAAAGCTTTCTATTACGATAAGTTTGTAAGTACAGACGAAACCATAGAAGACGTAAACAAAATGGCTCAAGACATGGGTTACCTTAAAAAAGGAGACATGCTCGTAAGTTTAGCTGCTATGCCAATTCAAGAAAAAGGTATGGTAAATACATTGAGAGTTACAGAAATTTAACTGTCATTCTAAACGTCGTGAAAAATTCTTTTGTGGCGTTTGCATGCAACGCGCTTTCCGCTATATCTTTTTTTGCCATTTATGGCAGCAAAAAAAGGATGTCGCATCAATCGCTAACGCAAACTAAGGATAGTAATAATATATAAAGACCAGTTATAATTTTGTAGCTGGTTTTTTGATTGAAATTAAAATTATTTAGGACTTTAGTTTAACGTTCTTTTGTAAAAATCTTTTTTATCAAGCGTTAAACTAAGTTCGAATTGCTTTTAAACCACCAAATTACTAAAACCCAAACTTCAACTGCACACTAACACTCTTATTTTCTACTATTTTAGTCTTTTTTTCTGTGTTTAAATTAGAAAGCGAAATACCTAATAAACGTACAGAGTTATTCATTTTTTCTTGGTATAGTAAGTCTTTTGCTGTTTCCAATATAACAGCTTTATCTGCAATAAAATATGGCAATGTTTTACTACGTGTTTGTAAGGTAAAGTCGCTATATTTTATTTTAAGTGTTATGGTTTTACCTGCTACTTTACTTTTGTTTAAACGTCTAGAAACTTCTTCTGCAATATGTTCTAGTTTTTCAAGCATAAAAATTTCACTAGACAAGTTCTCGTTAAAGGTACGTTCTGCAGCTAAGCTTTTACGTATGCGATTTGGTTTTACTTCGCTATTATGTATGCCTCTAACAATGTAATAATAGTACTTCCCAGATTTGCCAAAGTATTGCTCTAAAAACTCTAAAGATTTAGACTTTAAATCTAATCCTGTAAAAATGCCTTTTTGATACATTTTTTCTGCAGTAACCTTGCCAATACCATGGAATTTTCTAACATCTAACTGTTCTAAAAATCCTAAAACTTCTTCAGGGTTTACTGTTTTTTGTCCGTTTGGCTTATTGTAATCACTGGCCACCTTTGCAATAAATTTATTAATAGATATTCCTGCAGAAGCTGTTAAACCAACTTCCTTAAAAATACGCGCTCTAATCTCTTCTGCAATTAAAGAGGCACTTGGATTCCCTTTTTTGTTTTCGGTAACATCTAGGTATGCCTCATCAAGCGACAAAGGCTCAACTAACTCTGTGTAATCAAAAAAAATAGTTCTTATTTGTTTAGAAATTTCTTTGTAACGCTCAAATCGAGGTCTTACAAATAGTAACTCTGGACATAAACGTCTTGCTATTACTCCACTAATAGCACTACGTACTCCAAACTTTCTGGCTTCGTAACTTGCAGCACTTACAACACCTCGAGTTCCACTACCACCAACTGCTAATGGTTTACCTTTAAGTTCTGAATTATCCATTTGCTCTACAGAAGCGTAAAACGCATCCATATCTACGTGAATTATCTTTCTTATTGGTAAATTGTTTAGCATGATGTAAATTTAGGCATTAAATGTAAATTGAAATGCTTTAATTATGATTGAAATTGAACGTAAATTTTTAGTGACTTCTCAAAATTTTAAAAAAGACGCACATAATAACTATAAGATAATTCAAGGTTTTTTAAGCACCAATAAAAAACGAACAGTTCGTGTAAGAATAAAAGGAGAAATAGGATTTTTAACTGTAAAAGGTGCTTCTTCTAAAAATGGATTATCAAGATTTGAGTGGGAAAAAGAAATCTCTATGGAGGAAGCTCTATCGTTATTAAAACTTTGTAAAAAAGGCATAATCGATAAAATACGATATGAAGTTAACGTTGGAAAACACACCTTTGAAATAGATGAGTTTTTTGGAGATAATACAGGCTTAATTATAGCAGAAGTAGAGCTAAACTCTGAAAAAGAATCTTTTTCAAAACCAGATTGGTTAGGGAAAGACGTTACTGGAGATATAAAATATTATAATTCTCAATTAAGTAAAACACCATTTTGTAAATGGTAATTTGGTTTAAAACCAAAAAAAACCACAACTCGCGTTGTGGTTTTTTTTATTGTATTAGATTTTTCTAGTCTAAAGCTGGAATACGTAATACTTGACCTGGATAAATTTTATCTGGATGCTCAAGCATTGGTTTATTTGCTTCAAAAATAACAGGATATTTCATGGCATTACCATAAAATTTCTTTGCAATTTTACCTAAAGTATCTCCACTTACTACAGTATGAAACTGTGCTTCTGGCTCTACGTTTTCAACTGTCATTTGGTCGTCTACAGTAGCGATACCATTACTGTTACCAACAACTAATATTGCTTTCTCACGTGTAGCTTGATCGTAAGCTAATCCAGAAATAGTTGCTGCGTCACCACTTATATGTACGCTTAAACCTTCAACTTTTAAGTCTAAGTCTCCTATTGTTTCTTCTAGTTTTCTTGCAGCTGTAGCTTCTGCTGCTACTTTTGCTTCTGCAGCCTCAGCAGCTTCTTCAGCATCTGTTTTTCCTATACCAAAAACTTTGGCTCCTGCATTTTTAATGAATGAAAATAATCCCATAATTTGTATTTGTTTTATTTGTTAATATTACTACTGTAAAGTTGGATAAAGTCTAAATCAATTGCAACTTATCCATCTTATTATAATCATAAAACTCAACAAAAAGCATTTATACTTGATTACGTGTGTTTTCTCTACTGTTTTCTTTTTTGTTAGTATGCTGTACTCTTTTCTTTAAAGCAGATGTTTTAGACTTGTATATGATGGTCCCTTCTTTTAAATACTCTATATAACCTCTACCAGTAAACTGGTAAACAGTTCCAGAGTTTGGATGTAACAACTCTATTCTTTGGTCGTTAATAACACTCAATTCAAAAAACTCGTTATCAAAATAATCGTAGTCTAGAGTTAGTGTTTTAAGGTAAATGTTTCCAATAGTATTTCCTACTCCATAACTTCCTGTATAGTCCCAATATAAATTATTTGGATTAACACCATTTGGATCTTGAGAACTTCTAAATATATTATCATTCCCACCAGATAAAAATTGTAAGAAGTTTTCATTATCAAATTCATTTAATGCGCCATAACTACTTGTGTATGTTTTTTCCCAAGCTTCGTATTCTTGCATGAAATATTGAATATTATCGTAAAAAACATAATCGTAATCGAAATTAGAACGCTGGTATCCATTTAAAAAATAAGAGGTATCATTAAACGGATTGTATAACTCAATCGTGTTATTATCTATTTGGTATACATCAAAACTATCGTAACCATCAATATCGTGGTCGATGTCTAATATCATGTTGTAAGCATTATAATAACCAATTGGTATCCCAAAACCGTTGCCTTGACTTCCTATACCAACTAAATTGTTATTGGCATAAAGTGTTCCGTTTCTAAAAGACACTGTAAAGGCAATTTGTAAAAAAGGCGATTCTCCATACCCAATAGTCTCATTTATATCTACATACCATAACTCATAAGCATTTAGTAATTGATTAATTGTTATTGCTGGTGTTGGGTTAACAACATAGTCGTCTTCGACTATAACTTCTGTATAACAAGACGTTAACATGGTTGCCATTAAGGCAAATACTGAAAGTAATTTTACTGTCTTCATAATCGTTTCGTTTTAGGGATTGATATTTTATTAATTTCAAAAGCTATGCCAAAGTAATTAAGTGTCTATATATCAGTATTTTAATGACAATTAATAATTGCGTAATTTTGTTTTAATAGTAAATTGAAATTTTCGCCTTCGCGGAAATTAAAAGAAAATATTTTCAATGAGTAAAGAATTAAAATACGCTGTTTTTGGATCTGGAAGTTGGGCAACTGCAATAGTTAAAATGTTATGTGAAAACAACGAAAAAGTTGGCTGGTATATGCGAAGTGTGTACACAAAAGAACATTTACTAAAAGAGCAACACAACCCAACGTATTTAAGTTCTGTAGAATTTCATTTAGAGCAATTAAAGTTGAGTAATGATATTAACGAAATGGTTGCTTACGCAGATATTTTAATATTTGTAATACCATCTGCATTTATAAATGGAGAGCTTAAAAAACTACATTTAGAACTTAAAGATAAAATTGTAGTAAGTGCTGTAAAAGGAATTGTTCCTGAAACTGGTTTACTTTTAGGCGAACATTTTCATGAGAACTTTAATGTGCCTTTCGAGAATATTGGAGTTATTGCAGGACCATGCCATGCTGAAGAAGTTGCATTAGAGAGACTCTCTTATTTAACTATTTCTTGTGCAGACGCTGTAAAAGCACAAGCCATTGCAGATGCTTTGTCTTGCGAGTATATTAAAACTAAAATTAGTGACGATATTATAGGCACAGAATATGCAGTAATGCTAAAAAACATCTATGCAATTGCTGCAGGAATTGCTCATGGTTTAGGCTATGGTGATAATTTCCAGAGTGTATTGATGAGTAATGCTATTCGTGAAATGAAACGTTTTATTAAGAAAATGCATAAAATGAAACGTAACATAAACAACTCTGCTTATTTAGGAGATTTATTGGTTACTGGTTACTCTGTGTTTTCAAGAAATAGAATGTTTGGAAACATGATAGGTAAAGGTTACACCGTAAAATCTGCACAAATGGAAATGAGTATGGTTGCCGAAGGTTATTATGCAACAAAAAGTGCTTTTGAACTTAATAAAAAGAATATTAAGAAAACAAAACTGCCTATAATAAATGCTGTTTATGATGTTTTATATGAAGGAAAAGACGCTAAAAAAGTGTTTCAGAAATTAACAGAAAAGTTAGATTAAAAACTCTTTCTTATTTTACTAAAACACCACGAGACTGCATTAATGGTATAGGCTGTAAGGCTTGAAGATTAATTGTGTGTTTTCTAAAAGTATAAGTTTTATCAAACATCTTATTGTCTTCAAAAAAAGTAACCTTAAACTGGTTATTAAGTGCAAATAAATTGTCTTGCATTAATTCTATTTTAGCATAACTTTTCTTAGGTAGTAAATCTAGTTTTTTTCTAAAAATAGAAGTCATTTTGTTTTCATTATATCCACTAGTTACAATTAAAACCATCTCTAAATCTACATCTTTATCATTTATAATATAAGCGTTCCAGTCTTGGGTTTTATAAATGTCGTTATACTCGTTAACTACAGCAATATAAACACCTTCAACTTTAGGTATGTGGATGTCTTTTTTCATTGAAAAAGATTGTCTTTTAATTTTCGCGAAGGCGAAATTTTAATAATTAATATAAAAAGTAGATTCCGTATTTAATGCGAAATGACAAAACAATTAAAGAGCGCTCTTAAACTGCTCTAGGAACCGAACATCATTTTCACTTAACAAACGAATGTCTCCAATTTGGTGTAATAACATCGCTATACGATCTATGCCTACACCAAAAGCAAAACCAGAATATTCGTTAGCATCAATACCACAATTAGTTAAAACATTTGGGTCTACCATACCACAACCACCAATTTCTAGCCAGCCTGTTCCTTTGGTGATTTTGTAATCGGTTTCGGTTTTTAAGCCCCAAAACACATCAATTTCTGCACTTGGTTCTGTAAATGGAAAATAAGAAGGACGTAACCTTATTTTAGATTTCCCAAACAACTCTGTAGTAAAGTATTGTAAGGTTTGTTTTAAATCGGCAAAACTGACATCTTTATCTATATATAAACCTTCTAATTGATGGAAAAAACAATGTGACCTTGCCGAAATCGCTTCGTTTCTATATACTCGACCTGGTGAAATAGTACGAATTGGTGGCTGATTATTTTCCATATAACGTACTTGAACAGAACTTGTGTGCGTACGCAATAATATATCTGGATTGGTTTGAATAAAAAACGTATCCTGCATGTCTCTTGCTGGATGGTATTCTGGCAAATTTAATGCTGTAAAGTTATGCCAATCGTCTTCAATTTCTGGACCTTCACTTACGTTAAAACCAATACGCGAAAAGATATCTATAATTTCGTTTTTTACAATAGAAATAGGATGTCTTGCTCCAAGTGAAATAGGTTCTGCAGGACGAGATAAATCGTTAACTGTTTTTGCTTCTTCGGTTGTGTTTTCTAACTCTTCTTTTAAAGCATTTACTTTATCTTGAGCTGTGTTTTTAAGTTGGTTTATAACTTGACCAAACTCTTTTTTATGCTCGTTAGCAACATTTTTAAACTCAGAAAAATAGTCGTTAAGCAACCCTTTTTTTCCTAAATATTTTATTCTAAAGGCTTCTACCTCTTCTTTAGATTGTGCTTTAAAGCTTTCTGCTTCTGCAATAAGTTCTTTTATCTTATCTATCATAGCGTCATTATAAAATGATGGCAAATTTAGTAATTTCTAGTTTATATACTCGGTTTCAAGAAAGTAATTTACAATAGCTTCTTTCATTAAAACACTTTGCTCTCCTGCTTTAAGTGTTGGTAATTGTTCTTTAATAATGTAATGAGGCCAGCCTTCTTCATCTACAAAATCGAACTCGTAATATCCATAAGGCACCAATAATTTACAGATTGCAATATGCATTAAATCTAGTTTGTCGTCTTTTTTAAACTTACGCTCTAATTGCCCTAATTCTTGTATACCAATAAGGTAAATAATTGCATCTAAATCTAGTACATCTCCTTCGGCAAACTGCTTAGACAACTTGTCTACTACTAGATTCCAGCGTTCTTTTAATTCTTCGTCTCTTGCCATAATAATTTTAAAGTCGCAAAGTTAATTTATATTTGCCTAAAATCTAATATTATGGCTGTTATTGATATTGTTTTAGGCGCTTTATTACTTTTTGGACTAGTACGTGGTTTTATAAAAGGTCTTTTTGTTGAGGTTGCCTCTCTTGTCGCTATGATTGCTGGCGTGTATGGAGCTATTCACTTTAGCTATTTTGTAGCAGAATTTTTACAAAGTAGAACAGAGTGGAACGAGAAAACCATCAATATAACTGCATTCGCTATAACTTTTGTTCTTATTATAATTATTATTGCTTTAGCCGGAAAAGCATTAACTAAACTTGCAGATTTTGCTTCTTTAGGTATTTTAAATAAGCTACTTGGTGGTGTTTTTGGGGCTTTAAAAATAGGGTTGATTTTAAGTGTTCTATTAATTGTTTTTAATAAAATGAATAACTCCATCACGTTTATTGACGAAGGTCACATTAAAGATTCTATACTTTATGAACCTGTAAAATCTATTGCGCCAATTTTATTTCCTAATATTATTAAAGCAGACATTAATGAAGATGATGTTTTAATAGAAAGTAAATAACAATGTTTAATACTTTTTTGTCCATTTAAAATAAGTCTCGAACACCTTTTCTTTCTCTGTTGCTACATATTCTAGAAAGCCTTTAGCAACTGGAGATAAGCTCTTACGTTTTAACCAAATTAATTTCCACTCAGATTTAAGTGGCAAACCTTGTACAGGAATTATTTTTATGTCGTTTTGCTCTAGCTCATTCTTTATACTTAGTAAGGATACGATAGAAATACCAATATCTGCTACAACAGCTTGTTTAATAGCTTCGTTAGACGTTAATTCAAGTTTTATTTTGGGCTGAATATTTTCTTCTTTAAAAAACTGTTGCATTGTAAAACGTGTTCCAGATCCTTCCTCTCTATAAATTAACGGTGTCGTTTTAAAGAACGATTTTGTACTTATCTTTTGTGCATCTATTGAATTGTTTTTTGAAGCAATTAAGACTAATTCATTATCCATTATTAACTCTTCTTCTAAATCTAAATGTTTAGGACTAACTGTTACTAATGAAAAATCTACCTCGTTTTGCTCTAAATCTTTAATTACATTTGTTTTGTTCGAGACATCTAAAACCAATTCTACATTGGGATGTTTTTTTAAGAATCCATTTAAAAAATATGGCATTACATAATTGCCCGTAGAAACAACCGAAATTTTAAGCTTTCCAGAAAGTAAACCTTTAAAGGCTTCGGTTTTATATTGTATGGTATTTACTTCTTCTAAAACACGCTCAGCGATATTATAAATTTCTATTCCAAATTCTGTAATATATAGTTGCCTACCTATAACTTCTGACAAAGGTATATCGAATTGTTCTTGAAAATTTTTAAGCTGAATAGAAGCTGCTGGTTGTGTTATGTTTAAAATAGTAGCCGCTTTTGTAATACTTTTTTGCTGGACGATAACCGTAAAAACTTTGAGTTGGTGTAAGGTAAAATTCATAAAAACTATTTATATATAAAATAACAAAATTAAATAAAAATATATGAATACATCGCAATACATTTGTCCAACTTAAAAAATTATAAAATAATGAATATAGATATTTTAATAAGCAACTTAACTAATCCTGTTTTGTTATTCTTTTTATTGGGTATTATTGCTTGCGAACATGCCAATTATGCAAAAGCTATTCAAGTATTTGAACAAGCACTTAAACTTGTTGAACATTATCTAAGTGAAAAGCCTAATGAAGGAAAACTCCTCGCGAACAGAATTG
>ENA-OUOG01000552-OUOG01000552.1-marine-metagenome-genome-assembly--contig:-NODE-552-length-48789-cov-4.624897_pt1 | contig 48789 bp, 46 predicted proteins | sample MGYA00248635_ERZ508505 | MGnify/ENA primary metagenome ERZ508505 (study PRJEB26176, sample SAMN06267871) | marine metagenome | isolation source: Saanich Inlet, British Columbia, Canada | place: Pacific...
AAACATATTCACGACAAGACCATCCAAAAAGAAATAAAAGACAACACCAATAAACTGATATTATTACAAGAACACAAAGGTACATTTCAACAAGCAGGATACAAAAAATTACATTCTATTCAGGAACACTATAATCAACATCGATTGCGTATGAACCGAAAACACACCCTGAACAAGTTGGTGAAACTATTACACGAGCGTGAGATGCTTCCAGCCATTGCATTTGTATTTTCACGCAAACAAGTGGAAAGCTGTGCACAAGACATTACTGTCCCCCTGTTAAATGACGAAAAAGACGTGCCTTTTAACATTCGACGTGAATGCGAACAAATCATCCGCAAATTACCCAACCACAAAGAATATTTGGAACTTCCTGAATACCAAATGTTAGTGTCTTTACTGGAAAAGGGCATAGGAATACATCATTCTGGTATGATTCCTGTATTGCGCGAGATTGTGGAAATTATGATTTCGAAGAAGTACATTTATTTGCTGTTTGCAACAGAATCCTTTGCCATTGGATTGGATTGCCCTATTAAAACCGCCGTCTTCACATCTATGAGCAAGTATGATGGACATCAAGACCGGTATTTACACGCCCACGAATACACCCAAATGGCTGGTCGTGCTGGACGTAGAGGCATTGATACCGTAGGACACGTCGTCCATTGCAATAATTTATTTTCATTACCGCGCGATTATGACTATAAAGTTATATTAGGTGGTAAACCCCAGAAGTTGGTTTCCAAGTATAATATTACCTTTGGACTTTTGTTGAACTTGATGAAAAACGGACACACCAATGATTTCCATTTGTTTTCAAACAAAAGTATGGTTCAGAACGAAATTAAACGTGATATGGAGTGTATTGAATACCAAATTGAAGAATATAAAAAGGCTATGGAAGAAAAAAAATCAGCTATTGACGCATTATCTACACCCTACGAAATATGCTGTGATATGATTTCTATGGAATCTGGTTTGGAATACGCCAGCAATAAGAAACGTAAAAGCTTGGAAAAAAAGAAAACCGAACTGTTGTCTACCTATACGAATATACACGATGATTGTCAATTGGTTTTATCCTATCAGCAAATCGAAACAAAACATAAGAAGGCAATGTCAGAATACAATTCAATCCAAACACTCATACAGACCGATACGAATAAAACCCTTACTATTTTGCTCGACCACGAATTTGTTGATTTCAATGAAGAATCATTGGAGTGGAGAATGACTTCGTTCGGTAAAATTGCTTCCCAGATTGCAGAGGTTCATCCTTTGGCATTAACGCGTATGGTGATCCAGAACGAATATTTTACAGAATTAACTACGGAACAGTTAGTAGGATTCCTGTCCGGGTTCTGTGATGTAAAGGTTCCCGATGAATACCGTGCTATTGTGCCCAATAGCAACGATTATAATGTTAATATGTTTATGGAACAATGCAAGGAAATGCTTGATGAATATTTGGATATGGAACACGAATATAATATTTGTACTGGATTTAACTATGAAGATGCTTTAAAATATGATATTATTGACCTTACAATGGAATGGTGTTCGTGCAATAACGAAGAGGAATGCAAATTCTTTTTACAGAAAACCTTACCCGAACATCAAATATCCGTTGGCGATTTCAACAAAGCATTATTGAAAATTGTTACCATCTCTCGCGAACTCATCGTGATATGTGAAGACCAGAATGAAATAGAATGCTTACAAAAACTTAAGAATATTGAACCCCTTGTATTAAAATACGTAGCTACATCGCAAAGCCTATACGTATAAAAATTGAAATAAGAAATAATTTTATAAACTGTATAAACCTTTTACAATTTATAAAATGGCAAGAAGAACACAAACCGGACTATCTTATTCCAGATTTATTAATCCAATTGAAAGATTCCTGAATGGGATTGAAGATACAGATGAAGATGAATATAGTGATAGTGATAACGATGGGGACAATGTGATACTGTTTGATTCGGATGATAGTAGTTCGGAGGTTTCCAGCATACACGCCAGCACGGATTCTGAATCAATTGACATAAATTATATAGATGAATTTGATGATACCCACTTTCAATTACAAGATAATTATGACGATATATTAGATGCTATATACGAAGAAGACAAGAACCATATGGACTCTGAAAAACAAAATGGAGTATATTACTTGGGTATTTACAAGTATATGAAAATATCCGGAAACTTTATGCTCCTATCATCCGTCAGTAATAGAACCTATTTCAACCATCCTTTTCATCATATGATAAGTTATTTGAGTGAATTCAGCATATTCCGTAATAACGCATCCGAAATAGATATTATGCAATTACATATTCAGGATGAAGCGTATAATGTTGTATTAAAAACACATTGGTTGCGTTTAATACAACGAGCGTGGAAAAAACGATTTGCTGCTTATAAAAATACATTAAAACAACGAACCTATTTGAAAAATTTATATTATAAAGAAACACACGGGCGGTGGCCGCCTCATTTAATGGATACTGACCATAAACTATATGGGTTATTAGCCCCTTATAATCAATGTCCCCCATAAATTACCCTTGTATAGTCATACGCAATGTTTTCATAATATTTTTTTTCTTGTTTTGCGTTTTCACAATATTGTATGCATACATAATGCTATGTACAAAATGCTTGTTTTTGTGTATTTTTTGTATGAGTTGGCAATATAACAAAATACTTTCCGAGTGGTTTGTTGAGAACTGCAGACTATGCCTATTTGTATCAATACACCATTGTAGAAATTCATCCATATGATACATGAAAAGGGACTTCAAAATGTAATACGAAAAGGTGGGCGTTTTGTCTTTGTATAGAATCGTCGTAGTTTTATCCATTAACTGATTGTAATGATTCAAATTATAGTGATGCAAAATTTTTGCAGATTGAAACAGTGAGAATTGCTGTTCAATATACAGTTTCTCTTCAAATGATTCCAAATGTTCTTGAATCGTTTGCTGTCTTTTATAGGTGTAAAACATCAAATACATTATTTCCGCCCACATTTCACAATATGTTTCGTATAATCGCACATCACTCATAATATGGAACAATTGATGAATATATTGGTCGCCGCTGTCATTGTTTGAATGGGAGAAATCCAGTCCTAAATTATGGAAGGTCTCGTGGATAAAACATTTAAACCATTCTTCTTCCCGGAATACGTTTAATACTGTGCTTTCGCTACACGCTGTTGTGAATGCGCTATTTACATGAATCCTATCCAATTCTTGCGTTTTTGATGTCGGCATTACTTTTTTATGGTTCGTCATGTAAATATACATGGTCATCGTTTGCGAACAACTCTCATTTGCGTGTTCGTGTACTACGTCTAGCCACGTGTATATTTTACGTATTTCTTCTTGTATTTGTGTTGCTTTGGGAATAGACACTATTGGGTAAAACAAGTATAGATGATAATCCCGCCCACGGATATTGAAAGAGATTACGACGGCAATATGTTGTTTGCTAAAAATAATCTTTCGGATATCTTCTGGATAATGGTGTAATTCGTCAATTTGTTGTAATGCTCTATTGGAGACATTAAATAGTTTATAGTCAAATACAGTAGTGCGTGCTTTTTCTGACGCATTGCGTACTTGTTGTATAAGGGTTCGTAGGAATGCTTTTGATTTATTGGTTATTTTCTTCATACGCATTTCCAATACATTTTTCTCTTGTGGCAAAATAGATAAGAATTGCTTTTCCATTGTTATCTATAATATAAGTGTATTTTCTTTTAATACCTTTGATTATTTATTTGAAGGTAAATAAATATAACACTTGGTTAATGTCTGCCAAGATTTCATCACGGACATTCAATAAATCAGTATCCTTTTCACTGTCTAATACCTTGTTCATATCAATTAAATAATCCCGATACTGGTAGAGATGAGTTTTCATATCCTCTAATGTCTTTGGGTGAGATAAGTTGATTTTTTTATCTAATTTTTGAAGACGCCCTTCTTCTTTACCCAAAAACACTTCCATAAATTTGTCAATGTGTTTATTTAATTTCAAATACAATTCGTCAGTTGCTACGTGCTGTGCGTAAGAGTTGGTCTTCCAATGATATAATTTTACAGTATTCAACATACTTAGGAACATAGTCGTTAATGAAGACGCAACCGGTTCTTTTAAAGTTGGTTTTTTACGCATTGTTTTACGTCCGCCTTCTATTCTTTGACTTTTACTTTTACTCTTTTTGTCGTGATGTTTTTTTACCTTTTTCTTCTTTAAATATCCTCCAAATACTGTCGTGGTTTGCATCATGTTTTATAACTTATATAAAGATATTTATTCATACATACTATGTACGTTAGTGTTGTATTACTACTCATTACAACTGTAAATGGATTGGTTCCTATAAAGACAATTACACAAACCTTATTTCAAAAAATGAATATTGTAAGTAAGGATTTTTCTTTCTATCCTAAAATAGAAGATGGTAATATTACCGAGCAACAAAAATATGACTTGCAATGGGTTGTTATTGGCAAAGACGACGCGATTCAGAAAAACACGCCTTATAAGGCTACTATAAAAGGAATGGAATATGTGTATTGGAAAAAATCAAACGGTTATTTCAATGCTATTGCTAATAAATGTCCAATTGATGATAGCGAGCTTTGTAAGGGTAAGGTATTACCAACGGAAAACGGCATTGAATGCACAAAAGGACATATTTACAATAGTTATGATTTCTCTCGCCTACACAATGTTGATTCATTCGATATTGCCAAGAATAATGGTTGGGTGTATATGAATACGTATGGCTATAACAATAAAGATAGAAACATTATGCGTGAGTTTACTATTGAAGACGACATAGACAGTACAGAGAACACTGTTCGGTTCTTTGAAACGGAATCTTTTTTATCGGCAGACGTATTGGTGGCAAACATAGTGGATATAAGTCATTTTACCCTTCATTATTTGTTTGGAAATGTGTATAGTGAAAAATATGTGTATAAAGAAGTGGTAAATAATGTTGGTCCGTTTCACACACAAATGCGTCGTATCTACCAATGTGATAAAAGCACCCTTTCAAGAAAACTATTAAACGTAGACAATGCTATTATACAAAATGATTTGTTTTTACCTTACACTGCTTCCACGAAAATTATAATGGGCGATAAATTTGTTGCGTTGACGTGTAGCTGCTTACCCGTTAAGAAAAACAGAACCAAGGTATTTATGAAAGTGTATCATAATATACAAGGGAAAGTGGAGAACGATTTTATGGATAAATTACTGCGTTTGATGACTGTATTATTGGATACGTGGACAATGGCACACGCGAGAAGTTCGCATTTATGGGATACATTGTCTTCCAAATACAAATAGATTTGTAAAATACATAAGGTTATTCGAATAGACATAAAAATTACTTTATTACTAACATTAGAATGCTAACGATTATATTGTACCATTATTTTTTAGCACACGGGATTCAATATAGTATACATTATTTTATTCATACCCGAAATTGTCCCCGCTTCTTATCACAAGAGCATAGCCTTCATCATGGTAAACCATACAAAATTACGTGGTATGGCAACCCTACGGTCGAAAAAGACCTGGTAGGCATATATTCAGTCGCTTTTACCTGTTATGTAGCACACATTTTTCTATTTTATCAGAACCCATTCGTTCATCTGGTAGTATTCAGTGTCATAGCGTTTTCTTTTTTAACATTTCACGGATTATGCCATTGTATATCCAAGGAAGTTCAAGAAAATATACCCGGACTTAACTTGTTATTTTTTCATCATTACAAACACCATATTATAAAGTCAAAAAACTTTGGGTTTGGCGACCTAACGTATGATTACCTATTTGGGACCTTAGACTTGGAACCGATTCGTCTACACAAGAATGCCATTGATGATTTTGACAGTAGATATTTCAATTATCCATTATATGAGCCTGATAACTAATACACGAACGATTTGTAAAATTGATATATAAGTTATAACCTATATATCAACAATCAATATCATAACCTAATTATGAGTAAACAGAATACAATCGTTCAATATACAAACACGATGCAGTCTGAAAAGGAGAGTGAAGAAGGTAGCGAACAAGAATATGAAATTGTAGAGGAAACCGCTTTATCCCGTTATTTGTATGAACGGTATGAAATAAAACAATCCTTATTAATGAGTATTTTACAGCGAGATAGAGAACAAGCTCTGTTTTGGGTATATGAATTATATTATTCGGGATGGGAAGAGTGTGCTTTCACGTATCTAATTTTAATATGTAATAAATTGTTTTATGAACTGGATTGGTTGCCTGATTATATGGAACTTCAATATGACTTATGGAAGGAAACCTCCTACGATGAGATTATAGGAAATAGTGTTTGTTTGTTATGTTCATTAGATTATTCATTAGTTGAATTTGCAAAGGTCTATTTCAGTGTAGAAGTAAAGAAAATGGCTCGTTATAAGTCATTATACAATAAACAGGACGTTGAATTTATGAAAGAAGATACGCTCGAAAAATACAAAACAGTTGTATGCGAAGGTTGTCCTCGTAAGACACTCTCTTCTATCAAAGGATATTCTTCTCATCACGAATATCAAGAATTATTTGGACACGGAAACAAGGCCGGGAAAGTAGAATATGATTCTTGGATTATACACGCATCAAAGAGTCCATTGTGGAAAAAACGTATTGAAGATTGTAATGGTGTTGTCGACTTGGAAAAAAACACAGTATTCTTCCAAAATGAAAACCAAGAAGAGTTATTTTATAATAAATGGGATTTTGAAATACACGAACAAAGCGTTGTTATTCAAGAACAACGTTATGTTAGGACAGAAAAAGAAATAAAGCAAGTGTTCTTAAAAGATTTCTTAAAATTGTTTGGTTATACGTTGTGTGGTTCTAAAAAGAAGAAACCTACCTGTAAAGTGTCGAAAGAATCCAGTTTGTAATGAAGGTTGTAAATGTAAACAATGTTCCGCCCCAGATAGTATCAATGATTGCAAGGGTCATATCCCAATCTTTGAATAGTGCCATATTTGTCATATCATAAACACCGTATGTTAGTGTACCCAGTAAGAACGCATCGAATAAGGTTCCCGAACGTAGCAATACAAAGTAATTCAACCAGATAATAATACATAAGTAGCTAAAGAATGCACCCATTGTATTCAACTGAAAAGGGGCGTTTTGTATCTTTGCCGTCTGTTCTATGAAAGGTTTTCCAAAAGTTCTTAAATAGCTTACGTCAATAGCTAATAAAACAACAGAAGAGGTAAGGATTGTCAGTAAGGAATCCATATTTTATTATATTGTAACCAAACATTTTTTTATCCATCTATGGCTTTATTTACTACCCCCCTAAATTGGCAAATCTTGTATGAGGAAAAACAACTCGGGGAGGATTGGGGGGGTAACTGGACAAAATATAGGTTTTTAACAAAAAAACAGGGGAGGGGAGGTTTTCACGATTTTTTTAAGAGATTTTTAAGAGATTTACGAAAATCGCACCCCCCTAAAATGGCAAAATCCGTATTTTTTCCTCAACATTTGGCAAAATATACCCATTGAAACCCCCGATTCTCGAGACCTAAAATATGGAAATCGACGATTTCGTATAGCCGGTTTTGAAAGTTTTTAAAATTAAGAGATTTGGGGTCATTTTACCCCCCTGAAATGGCAATTCTTATATTTTTTCTTCAATTATTGTAGTATTTGGGGGTCTGGTCGAAAAAAATTACTATGCTATTTTGGTATATTTCGTAGAACCACGTTCGAGATTAAGAGAAATAGGGGGGTAAATTAAGAGAATCGATATTTGGGTTTAAGGTATAAAGTATGTTTAGTATATAATCGCACACTGGTAATGGTGTTTAAATTACTAAATATAAAATTAAGAGTTTTTAAGAACTTTTAAAACCTATCATTTTACCCCCCAAAATCGACGAATCTTGTAAAAAAAATATGGATTTTGCCAAAATAGCTTAACGATTTTTTTTTGAAAATTTCGAAAAATATTTTACCCCCCAAAATCGCCCATTTTCGTAAAAAAAATATGACATTACAGAGAAAATGGCGACGATTTTTCGATATTTTACCCCCTTAAATTAACGATTTCTATATACCCAAAAAGGAATTCGGTGAGAATCAAGGGGATACCGGCAAACCCAATTTTTGGTACGAAATCTTGAAAAAAACTACCCCCTTAAAATCGACAATCTTGTAAAAAAAATATAACATTACAGAGAATTTGATAGTAAAAAGAGGGTATTTTGACCATTTTGCAAAAAATTGTGACAAAAGTATTTTCAAAATTTTTTTTTTGGACATTTTTAAAATGTCCACTTTTCATGAATCTGAAAAAGGTTTTGTCACACTTTTTGCAAAAAAAAAAGTTGCCAGCATAACAGAGCAAAAAGCAACTTTTTTCGTAAAAAGTTGCCAGCATAAAAAAAAATGACCCAATAAAAAGAGCAACTTTTTTGTTCTATGATTTATAGAACACTTTACACCCTTAACTGGACGACCACAAAAGTGTTAGGATTTACAATGTTAGGGGAGGAAAAAAAGTTTGCGATTTTTCGCTGCTTTCAGTAAGGGTGAAACATTCATAGAACATTTTGGGGTTTTGTTATTGACGGTGCTAATAAAACGTCCAAAAATAGCGAAAAAACGCTTATTGAGAACAGCGGGCAAAAAAATGAAAAGTTGCTCAAAAAGCAACTTTTTGGCATTTTCGGGTAAAACATGAGAGAGCAACTTTTTTGTTCTATGGTTTATAGAACATTTTAGAACATTTTAGAACGTTTTTAGAACGAAAAGTTGCTTTTTCGGAAAAATTCCCACCGAAATCCCGTTTTTTGGGATTTCCGTGAGAAATCCAAAATCCCCCAATCCGGATTTCTGCAAAAAGTCTCCCTTTCGTGCAAGAAATCCATCGAAAATGGCGAGCAACTTTTGTCGTTCAATGATTTTAGAACATTTTAGAACATTTTAGAAGGATAAAAAAAAATTAAAATTTGTTATGGTTAATGATAATCGGGGAGGATAAAATGAAAATTTATAAGAGTGAAAAAACCGGAGAAAAGTTGCCAAAAAAGCAACTTTTTGCAACATTTTGGGTAAAACAGTATAAAGCAACTTTTTATGTTCTATAAATATAGGACGGTTTATAACGATTTTGAATGAAAAGTTGTAATTTTACAAATCAAAAGTTTGTATGTGAAACGTGTAATTATTATACAAATAAGAAGAGTTCTTATGAGAAACATATAAGTACAATTAAACACCAGAAGCTGTGTGAAAAGAAATCAAGGATTATAATAACAGTACAAAAATTGTTTGAATGTGAATTGTGTGGGAAAGAGTTCAATGCTCGAAATTCTCTGTGGTATCATAAGAAGAAGTGTCGTGTCCATAATGAAGTGGTAGATGTAAGTAATGAGGATAATATGGATAACACGGTGGTTCATCTAATGAAAGAGAATGGTGAATTGAAAAAGTTATTGAATGAACGTTCAGAAGAGCAACGAAGTATTATTAAAACAATTGAGAAGGTGCAAACGGATAATAGTAGTATACATTCCAAGATATTAAACGCAATAACGGAGGGTAAGTTAGGGAATACGACAACAATTCATAATAATAACCAATTTAATTTGAATTTTTTCTTGAACGAGCAATGTAAAAACGCAATGAATATAGGGGATTTTATAGATTCATTACAGTTAGACCAAGTAGACGTAGAACAAACAGGGCGCTTAGGGTATGTAGAAGGAATATCCCGTATATTCATGAACAAGTTAAACGAGTTGGATATGTATTCGCGACCATTGCATTGTACGGATTTAAAGCGGGAAACATTATATATAAAAGAAGATGACCGCTGGGAGAAAGATAATGAAAATAAGGACAAACTACAATCGATTGTTGAAAAAGTAGCGAATAAAAACTATGAACAGCTTCCTGTATGGCAGCAAAAAAATCCAAACCATCTTGTAACCAATACGACGGAATGTGAATTGTTTATGGATATAGCGTGTAATATATTAGGAGGTGGAAATGAACAAGAAACATTAAAATTTCGCAGTCAAATCATGAGGAATGTATTAAAAGAAGTTACGCTTGAAAAGGTTTCATAACAATGTATATGAAGCATACGTTGTTATGAATAGATAATTAGTAAATTATGAAGTTTTGGTGTTGGTGGTATCATTCGGTTTCTTTTTTTCTGTGGTAGTAGTAGTAGTAGTAGTTTTCTTATTATTGTCTTTATCCCTATTTAAATAAGACCAGTACATAGGGTCATTGTATATGGGCATATATTCTTCGTGTTCGGACATTGTAAATATATACTATAAAACAGTATATATTTATATCATTGAAAATAGTTTGAGTTATTTGTCTGTGATATTGTAAATCAAGTCGTTAATCGTTTCTTGAACAATACTATCTACATTGTCATCCGCCTCATCCTCATCCTCATCCATGTCCTCATCCTCTTCCTCGACAATTTCTTCTTCTTCTTTAATAGAACGTGAATCGTTATCAGCAGATTCTTTTTTAATGACTGAATACGCAGGTAGAATATTTTGCTGTTGAATAAAGGATTGAACTTTATAGGGTATATGCGTGATGGAATTAATCAATGAAATATAGGAAATAGAAAGGAGATGAGACTGATGACCGTGTTTGCAACTATACCACCAATAGGGAGGAACAAACAAGAGTTGTCCTTTTTGTAAATCAATCTCAATCATGTTCTCAATGGGTTCATTCCAGACATCTTTATTGGATGTGAATTCATAATTTATAAAGTCAATGTTGTCTCGTTGAATAGAAGACCAAGGATACATTCGTATAGTTTGAGACCCTTTCATTCCCAACAAGAACATTGAGGAGGAGTTATGGTATTGTAGATTAGTGGTAACACCATTTGAACCAATGAATATGTCATATGAAGTGTGAATATTAGAAATAGGTTTAATAAAATCACTGTTTGCAGTAAGAGTATCGTAAATATCACTACTTGTAATAGCTTCGTGATTGTGTTGCGTATAGAATTTCCCTTTGTCCATTAGAGAGAGTAGCGTATAATAAGAGCCCATAACATCAGATGAATCATTTTGGTTGTAAATATGTATGTCGTTTAATTGTCCCCAGTTAATGTTGAATACGTCATCATTATGTAAGTAATACTTACATACAAAAGGTTGCTTTAATCTACATACGGATAAGAACTCATAATAGTCAGTATAATCGGTTTCAAATAGTTCCAATGTTTCACATACTTTCCATTCGTTAAGGAAATGTATATAAATAAAGAAAATACAAATGAATAATATAAGGTCAGCAAGCATAATTTTAATAATAAGGTCTATATTATTAAAATCGTTTTTCATATAATAAATATAACGAATCACTTAATCAATTAACGGGGCAATATAGAATACAATTCTGGCATCGCAGCTTTCCGGGTCGACGTGTAGCGTAATGTTTAATGGGAAAGCATCGGTAATGGATATATGAATGTGTTTATTTAATTTCTGAAAGCTACATATTTGGTTTAAAATGTTTGTACTAAAAGACATTTGGATGGATTGGGTATGCTTATACTCAATCAGTTCAGATTTTGGGATACATACATTCATTTTACCATTGTCATCGTGCGGACTACAAAAAGTGATACTATCTTCCTTACACTGAAAACATATATTGTCTCCAAATAACTTCAACTGTTTCATATTTTCTGTGAACAATCCACTATCCATTAAAATATGAATATGGTCGTCCATGGCAGGAATACTCATAAGTTCCACGTCCAAGTCAAATAACGGAAGAACAAAGTCTTTTTGGATGGCGTCTTGCTGACTTGAAAAAGATATGCCAAGTTTATCGCTACCTTCTTCATCGTGTAGGGTAATGGATTGATGTTTTTGTCGGGTTTGAAAAACATTGTTCAGTAAATTGGTATATACGCCCATCTCACAACCATCGTCAATCGTGTATTCATCGAACCATTCTTTTGGTAAATACAGTTCAAAGATGGATACGCGGTTTGCGTCAATGGATTGTAGAAACAGTTGTTCGTTTTGAAGTTGTATATTAATACAATCAGTAAATGATTTCATTTGTTGAAACAAGGTAACAAATTTCTCGGCTTTACTTAAATCAGCTATAACTATTTTCATTGTCTACTAGTTATAGCATAATGGTTTTATACCGTTTAGTATCATATTTTTAGGTATTGTGTCATATGTGTACTGTTTTGCTTTGAAAGAATGGTTAACTTTGATTTCAAATTCGTTTTACTTTCTTTATCCAATAGCACGTATAGTAAGTTCAAAACGTTTTCAATCATAGATGGACAATTAAATAAAGTAATTGATTCGGCATATTGAACCCACCCATACGGGATGATTTTAATTAAGTGTTGTATAGAATCTCGGTATCGTTCAAATGCAGAAACCGTGAAAGTATCCGTTTGGATATATAAGTTTACTTTTTTGAAGTTGTCAATGCCATATTGAAACATATTGACAAAATGATTATTGAAATAGGGATAAATATCGGGGTATATAAACGTCTTATACATTGTATAATCATAAATAAGAATATTTGTATTGGGAGCGTAATAGAGGGTATTTTCAATTAATTCGTCAATGCTTATATGTTTTGAAACATAATGGGCACAATCAAGTTTTTGGTCTTTTTTGAAAATTCTATTTTTAGTATTTTGACTATAATATTGGTTCTGTATAGAAGTAATTTGTTCTCTAATATTCATATGAAGTGTGTTTGTATATACACTTCATAATATTTTTACATTGTTTTCGTAATAAGTTATTTCCCACCACCAGTTTCACTTGTTTTTAGTTCTTCCAACATGTTCATACTGGATGTTTCAAGTGATTCATCAATTGGGGTAGTGCTATTAATAGTTTGTGCGTCAACATCTTCGGCAATCGTTTCCAAGTCATTAGAAGAAAGTGTATTTTCACCTTGGTTATTTGATAGAACACGGACACGTTCTTCGTATAATACTTTGTTTACGTCCATAGTGTAGGTTTGTAATTTCAATAATTGGTCTTTCATTAATGCGATTTCTTGTGCGAACAACTCGAATCGGTCGTTGAATTCACGAAAAATGACGTTTAATTCACCAGAGTCAGGGGTAGAGGTTCCAGAAGTAGAAGAAACATTCGTTGTAGGAGAAATCTTGGATACCGTTTCTTCTAAACTTTGAATTTTCTTATTAAAGTGGCTAATAACTTCTTGTAATGTCATGCCTGTTTGTTTTGTAGATGCAGTAGAATTATTAGGGGTAGGCGTAGAAGAAGTCATCGATGCCCCACCAGGAATAGGCGGATTATTTTGACTTCCAACTCTTCGTCTAACTGCGGCTGCGTTTGATGCGCTCATCTTATATTATTAGTAGAACACGTTTTATATCATTTTCTAACGCGAAAATATAATTATGCAACCATATCCATTTTGATTGGAGGATGGAAATTATAGTCGTGTAGAATGAAATCATCTACGGTATAATCATCAATGTTTTCTTTCTTTTCTTTAATGGTTAATGTGGGGAATGGTAATGGAGTGCGGTCTAATTGCTGTTTAATCGTTTCAATGTGAGGTTCATAAATGTGGCAATTGCCACCGTATAAAATAAGTTCGTGTGCTTTTAGTCCAGTATGAAAAGCAATAAGGTGGGTCAAAAAGGAATAACTGGCAATGTTGAAGGGTTGTCCGAGTGGAACATCTTGACTTCTACAAAAGACCGTGCAACTGAGCTTATCATTATCTTGAACGTTGAATTGGAAAAAACTATGACAAGGAGGCAAAGCCATATCAGTAAGTTGTTCTGGATTCCAAGCGGAAATAAGAAGACGTCGCGAGTTGCGTGTTTCTGGATTTTTCAACATATTGATAATGTATTGAAGTTGGTCAATACCTTTTTTGCTGTAATCTTCGTCACATCCATTATAAGGAGCATTCCAGTGTCTCCATTGGAATCCATACAATGGGCCTAAATCTCCGTCTTCATAGTGTCCAAGACCACGAGACTCTAAAAATTCTTTGGATGCATTCCCGTCCCATATGTGTACTTTTTGTTCATTTAGGCGTTTGTTGCTGGTATCCCCCTTTATGAACCACAATAGTTCTTTTAGACAGGTTTTCCATGCAGTCTTTTTAGTTGTTAAAATGGGCATTACATTGTTTTCAAGGGAAAAATGTAGGCACGCACCGTATATAGAGAGGGTGTTTCCATTGCGTCCTTTTTCCATTTTACCGTGTTCAATAATGTCATTTAATAAATGAATATACTGGTATTCTTCGTGGTAGTCTTCTGGTAGATTGTTGGAAGCAATCCGTTGTTTGTATTTATTGATTTGTAATGTAGTTTTCAACATGATAGACAATATATAGGCTACTGTTTAATTTATTTTTGTAAATCATATTATTATATGAAACCAATATATACTATAACTATGGAAGCGTTAAATGAAGTATCTGAAAATCCTAAAAAAACATTTATGTCTCATGTATTTTCAACCACAGAAGAAAGCAAGGCAGAATTTATGAATATTTTGCAATATGCATTTTTAGCAATTATTCCAATTGTAGCATTGAACAAAACCATTCATCATTTTATCCCTGAGGCAGACCACGACAAGAGCAATTTAGAGCTTTTGGTGGAAGTGTTATTGCAAGTGACCATTATGTTTGTAGGTATTGTATTGATTCATCGTGTAGTGACTTATCTTCCAACTTACAGTGGGTTCAAATATGATAACTTGACTTTGACAAATGTTATTATTGCCTTTTTGGTAGTCGTATTAAGTATTCAAACCAAGTTGGGTATTAAGGTGAATATTTTAGTCGAACGCGTGAATGAGATGTTAAATGGACGTGAGCCTATGACTGACGAGGAAGAACCAAAACAACGAGCAAGTCGTCATCGTGGAAGTCAGGCAGACCATTTAGATAACAGTGAGCAACAACATGGAACCTTCCCCCCTGCTCCTGTTGCAACTTCCCATCAAGGAAGTGGTGGATATGACCATATGATGGGCGGGTCTCAACAGGGACAAGCTCCTATTCAAGAAATGTTTGAGCCAATGGCAGCAAATGGTTTGGTAGGTGGAGCATTTGGTGCTTCGTTTTAAGTAAGTGTAGTGTGAGACCGCATTTGTAACATAGGAATAATGTATTCATAAAGGAATACATGATTATAGAACATCCATTGATTGAACAAGTTGAAGTTTCCTGAGTGAGTTCTCAAAGTTGGCTTCTTGTTCCAGATTAGCAAATAAGTAATCAGTAGTAGGGGTAATCTCTTTCTTTTTTATTTCACGATAGAGTTTGTTAATGTTATTGAGAACATTTTGTATATTCTTTTTATTTTGTATCATATCAGTTGTTAAATCGCATTCCTCGGTAATGATAGAAACCGCAAAGTAAAGTAAAAACCGTCTGCGTTTTGGTGTGCCGTGTGTATACTTAATACAGAACAATGAAAAGAGAGATTGCATAACTTGAAGAAAGAATGGGTTTGTTTTGAGAGACACGTGATGAAATAGGATGTCCCATATCATCCATATAGGTTGTGTGCGAAACTTGGTATCGAGTTTAACAAAGGGGCGAGGCTCACACACACAAGGCATTTTCTTTTTTTTACAAATAATTTCAAATTCAATGACCCATTCAATCCAGTAGCAAGCATTGCGAAAGTTGCGTTTTTCAGTACTAAGATTATAAGAGAACTCGTTCATAGCAACAAAAAGTTCTTTGGGGTCTTCTTTCTGGAAAATATCGTCAATGTAATGAATACTTGGCGCAATAAGGCGTTCTGTCATTTGAGTAATATCGTATTCTTCTTTTTTATTTATTTTGACTGTTTCGTAAGAGTGTTTTTTATTGGAGTATGTTAAAATACTGATGACTTCTGCGAATATTTTACGGATACTGGGATGGTTTCGCAAATGCAATTCGTTTACAAAATCTTCATTTGAAATAATACTTTTGAACAACAAGAACCGTTTTTCAATGTAAATACAGAGTTTGGGGTTAGCAATGTGTATGTACTTACCAATGAAGTGTAAAATGGTTTCCCATATTTCACTAAAATGTCCGGAGCAAATGAGTTCGCAGCACCAAAAACAAGCGGGTTCTAATTTTCCATTGAGCATACACTTTTCCATCTCATTTTTAACTTGTAATTTTTTAAAATTGGAGAAAGTATTATTCGTGAATTCACCGGGTAGTCGCATATCGTTAATCACACTATTGTCCTTTACGCTTGGTAATTCATTCATAAGTTATAGAGAGACAACAAAAAAATATGTAATTTTATACCATATTGTAAATACTATAAAGTTAATTTTTTTTCATTTTTCTGTTCTTTTTTAATGATTTTCTTTTACGAAGAGATTTTGCTTTTTTTCCTGCGGTTTTCTTTTTTCCGTGAGTCTTCTTTTTATTATTTTTTCTTTTACCACCGTATTGTCCCAACAGCACACTTCGCATATACGGGTCAGTGATTCCACCTCTAGTCAAAGCACGCCACCCAGCACTTCCGGGTTGTATATCCTCACTTAGCGTTTTTAACCTATAATATTTGTTGTTTGGTGTGTTTTTTACTACAATAGTATAATTATTATTTTCATATCCAAATATTAATACATGCATATCTTGATAACGTCGGTGCATATCGTGACGAATAAATACCATATCGGTTTTAATAAAATGATTTTCAGTGCCATCCAGGCGTTCATTAATTACAAGATTATATTTATGTCCAGGGATTAAATGCCCTGGTTGCATATTCTGCCACCAGTTATTAGATTGATATGGGTCACTCATAATATATAATAAGTGTATAATAAAAAATATATACATTTTTTGGTATTCATAATAAGTAATTTACAATTATTCAGTAATAATACGCGGAACAACATTGATGGTTTGTAATTCTTGTGATAGTAGTTTGTAAGCATAGGGAATATCAACTTTGGCGAAATCAACACGATTGTCGCATGTTTTACAGTGGTGAATATTATATTCATTGTCTTCTGTATGTAGGCTTGAATTATCATTATAGCAAGCAATCATACCACATTTTTTACACACATAGGTAGTGAATTTATCAGATACATCAAACATACGTTCTTTACAGAAGCGAGACATACCGTGTGCGATCATAACATCTCTTTCCATTTCGCCAATTCTAAATCCACCATCTTTGGCGCGACCTTCCGCCGGTTGGCGAGTAAGATTTACCATAGGTCCAATAGAACGACTGTGTTGTTTATCAGCAACCATATGTTTCAGTCTTTGGTAGAATACAGGACCCAAGAATATGCTGGTTTCCAGTTGTTCTCCGGTAAGACCGTCATATAATATTTCATTTCCGTAGCTTTCATATCCAACGTCTTGTAAACACTTTGAAATGAATCCAACATCAAGGTCTCCAAAACTGGTTCCATCACCAAACAATCCTAATTCGAGTAGCACTTTACCTAATAGGGTTTCTTTGAGCTGCCCGATGGTCATACGAGAAGGAATAGCGTGCGGATTAATAATAATATCTGGTTTCATACCATCTTTTGTAAAGGGCATATCGCATTCGGGTATAATATTACCAACAGTGCCTTTTTGTCCGTGGCGGGAACTAAATTTATCCCCATAATTAGGTTTTCGAGTGGTTCTTACACGAACCTTGGCAAAGTCATAACCATCGCCATTTCTTCCGGTGTAATTTTTATCAATATAGGTTTCTTCATTTGTTCTAAATGTTTTGCTTTGGTCTTCGTATTTGACGGTCTTGGTAGGGTCGTTTCTATTTTCCTTGATAGGTACAACCTTTGAAATGATGATGTCTCTGTTTTCAACCAATTCATTTTCATTAATAAATCCTTGGGAGTTGAGTTTGTCGTAGTTTCCATATTTAACCGTTTTCGTCTTGGCAGGGTCTGGCTTACAACGTATAATTTCATCACGAATAATGTTCTTGTCTTCGTCTTTTTCAGTGTGGTAAATAGTAGCCATAAATAGTCCCCGGTCAATCGAGCCCTTGTTTATTAATACACTATCTTCTTGATTATAACCGGTGTGTGTCATAATAGCAACGTGAATTTGTGTGCCAGAAGGAACCTTGTTTAGGTGTAGAAAGTTCATAACACGCGTATCTACAAGTGGGCGGGTAGGATAATTCAAGACATAGGCAGTTTTGTCCATACGTTGGTCATAATTAGTTGCATATACGCCCATAGCTTGTTTGCCCATAGCACATTGGTATGTATTTCTGGGAGCTTGATTATGGTCGGGAAAAGGAATACAAGAAGCAAGGATACCAAAGATGGTGCTTGGATGTATTTCACAGTGGGTATATAGGTAATTACCTTTTTCTTTGTTGTGAATGTATTCACCTTTACACTTCATTCCAATCATAGCATAGTTTTGTTCTTCTGGGTCAATATATTCAATAACGGATTCGTCTAATTTACAATTGGTAAGCAAATCGTTCCAGTATAATTTTTGTTGTTTTAACATGTCGATAATATCGGATGTAATAATAACCTTTTTATTTTTAACTTTTAGTAGTGGACGAGTAAGACGTCCGGCATCATCACATACACGTATTTCCAGTTTTTGACAATCAAAGACAACCGATGTATAGATATTAATAATACCGCACGATTTTTTGTGTTTTAAATCATTGTATAAGAGCAATGGTTCTTTTGTAATACCAACCCAGCAACCATTGATAAATACTTTGATTTGTTTATATACTTCGCAAGGTTCAATGTCATCGAGTGGAATGGTGTATTCTTTTACATAGTCATACAAAGCAGAACTGTTAGTAGGGTTCGTAATATGTGCCATATAACTAATATTCTTGACAACACCAATGGATTGACCTTCTGGTGTTTCAGCGGGACATAAGAATCCCCAAGTAGTATTATGTAATTTACGTGGTTCTACCAGTTCACCACTTTTTTCAAGGGGAGTATTAATTCTTCTGGAATGGCTCAATCCAGAAGCATAAGTAAGTCGATTTAATACCTGTGCAACACCCACTTTGCTACTATTGGATTGTTTAATACTAAAATCGCCTGTTGAAAGAGCACGATTAATGCCGTTTTCAATCGTGGTAGATTTCATTATTTTATAGATGTTTGTAGTGTTAATAATATTTTCATAATCTTCGGTAGATTTCCAAGAACCATTGTTGATTTCGCGAACAATTTGTTTCTGCATTTCCTTTACAAGCTTATTGAAGTAATTGCGAAATAAGTTGTTTAACAATGTTCCGGTAAGTTCAATGCGTTTATTTAAATAAGAGTCTCTGTCGTCAGGTGGTTCAAATTCAAGAGCAGTTTTAATAATACGGGTAGTCATATGACCGAGTAAATATAATTTTTGTTTCGTTGTTCTACAATGAGGGAATACATCATTTTGTAAAACATCGTGAGTGAATTGCATTTTCTTTCGCTGTCCTGTTTCTCTATCTACATTTAATGGAGTGAAAGCAACATAACTGTTGATATATTTAATAGCATCTTCTTGTGTCATACACTTATTTGCATCTACAATGGATGCACGTAAGAAGTCGACAATCACATTACCTTCCTTGATGTTAGTAGCAATATATTCACATATTTTTTTATCGCTTGTCACGCCAAGCGCACGGAATAATATGAACAGTTCAATAGGTTGTTTTACACGAGCAATATTTACATATAATCCATAGCCAAATCCATTGTTTTTGCTGGAAACCATAATTTCAAATTGTTTGGGAGAAATACACTTGAAATCAGGAACAGATTTGAACTCGGCATACCAGCTCCATTTGCTTGTATTTTTTCCATCAAAACAATAAATTCTATTTTCAGCAGCACGTTCTTGTCCGAGAACCGTTTTTTCAGACCCTTTAATAATGAAGTATCCGCCGGAATCAACAGAGCATTCCCCGGTTTCTCGGGGGCTCAGGTGCTGATTTTGCTTTAATATACAAATGGCAGATTTCAACATAATGGGCATTTTCCCAATATTAATCTTGGGGATGACCTTTTCAATAATCTTGGGTGTTTCCATTTGCTCTGTATTACGAATGATATATTGAATATGAATATCAACAGTCATTGTAGAAGAATACGAGAAATTACGAAGTTTGGCTTCTTGTGGAAACATTGTTTTCGTAGCACCATTGTTTTCGTGTATTTGTGGAGGGTAAAGTTTAAAATTATGAAAAGAGATTTCAACTTCAAGGAAATATTTGTCTTTTTCTGGAACATAATCGTTTTCGGAGTGGATACTTACAGGATTAAACATTTGGATAGTCTTTTGAATCTGATAATTTACAAAATGGTTATAGGATTCAATCTGATGTCGTACAGAACATTCAAGGTGTTTTCCCTGAAAATAGGATTCAATAATACTGAATGGTTCTTCGGTATAGTCCCCCAAGTGGTCTAATAATTCAGTGTCGTTATCTACGTTTGTCTCGTTGATATTGAATGAATCCTTGATTTTCTGGGCGAGGTCATCGTGAACATCGTCTATACTCGGTAATCCAGTGGACTGAAAGGAGGTAGTAGAGGAAAGGTCAGCTGAACGGAAATGCAAATCCATTATTCTTGATACAGGTTTTTTGTCTGTATTGTTTTTACTTCTATTTCAATTTTTGTAGTATTAGAAAAAGATAATAAATAGATAGGTTTATATACATAAAGTTCAACAACAGATGACATCATTCAATAAGAAATTCATTTCCTATTTGGACAATTACGATAGTAGTTTTAATCTGACCATTGATAAATTAGAAATCATAAAATCATTAATACAAAATAATTATTACTATAATAAGGTGTATACGATTGATAATTATCCTGTTTCAACAATAAAACCGCCCCCTCAAAAGTTGCCGCCGATACCCGAGACAACATCATCAATTGTGTCCAATGTGTTTGGACCAACCATTGGACCCGCCCCGGTAATATCGAGTCCAAGAAAGCGAACATTAAAAATACATATGGATGTGTCATTGAATTATGACTCTTGGATGCATCAGCATGAAGTAGAGTTAAATACACCGAAAGAAAAACGGAAGGTTGTAATAGAAACCGATGTATCAAGTGTAGAAGATTTATTAAAAATAATTGAAGAAAATGCATATGACAACCATTGCGAATATAATATAGATTTGAAAGGATTGCATAACATAAAAGATGAGTTATACAGTTTACAGAAAATGATTGGGATGACCGAGTTAAAGAACACGATAATTCATCAGTTGCTTTATTTCATACAGCGACTACATATTAGTTCAACAGGAAGCGATTTCAAACATACTGTGATTTATGGTCCACCCGGAACAGGAAAAACAGAAGTAGCGAAGATTATAGGAAAAATGTATTCCAAGTTAGGAATATTAGAAAAGTCAATATTTAAGAAAGCTACTCGAAGTGATTTAATAGCAGGGTATTTAGGTCAAACGGCTATAAAAACAAATAATTTGATAAAAGACTGTTTAGGAGGAGTGTTGTTTATTGATGAGGCATATTCACTTGCAGATACAGATAAAAATTCCAGTGATAGCTATTCAAAGGAGTGTATAGATACGTTATGTGAGGCGTTAAGCGACCATAAAGATAAATTAATGGTAATTATCGCAGGATACAAAAAGGAATTAGACGAAACATTTTTTCGGGTGAATAAGGGTATGGATTCACGATTCATATGGCGATTCACAATTGAGTCGTATGATTATAAAGAGCTAATGAATATTTTTGTAAAGTTAATGGAACAACATGAATGGGCGTGGTATGATAATGAGAATGAGTTGGAGAAACTGTCATGGTTTGAACGAAATAAAGATTCATTTGTATTTTTTGGACGGGATATGGAATCATTATTTACATATGTTAAAATTTCCCACGGAAAACGTATATACGGGAAAGAGGAAGAATATAAAAAAAAGATTACGATGGAAGATTTGGACGCGGGGTATTCTATATTCTTGAAAAATAAGGAAGTGAAACCATCAAAGCCATTTGGTTTACAAATGATGTATATGTAAAAAACGGAAATAAAAATTTATCTTTATCTATACAACAACGTATAAATAAAAAATGACAGAAGAGAAACGTGTATTGACAGTGAATCCAGCAGATTTTAATTTGTCAAATAACAATAATAATAGTACACGAAAAAAGAAATCATCAAGTAATGAAGGGCGTATAAAAATGAAGCCTCCTAAAATGCCAAAGCGAAACGAAACGTTGCGTAAGAAAGCATTGTTGCGTATGATAAGGAGCGAGCAACAGCGCAATTTGGATGAGATGACGACCCGGCAAAAGAATACCACGGATAAACAACCAGTTGCCAAAGAGAGTGTATCAACAACTGGATTTCACAGCTCGTTTAATAAAGCAACCTCTTATTTGGATAATTTGGTAAATAAATCGCAACCCACGATTACTACACCAAACATTCCAGTTCATAACCATACAATAAAGAATCACGCACAACATCACCCTACAAATATTCCGAGTCTATTAAATCCGGGCAAACCAAATGTTGAACCATTGCCTGAATTAATGCAAGTGATTCCATCTGTAAATGTAGAAAAACCCAAATATGGATGTTTGAAAAATGGGGATTTACCAACATATCGTTCATGGCTGAATAAAACACAGTCAAATAAACCACCTTTAAATTGGGATGCAACGAGTAATAGTGAGTTTGAAAGACAAAAATTTTCTGGCACGATTCCTACAACGCAAAATACAGAACCAGTTCAAATGCCACTGGTAGAAACAGAACATTTTAAGATACCAGAATATAGTGAGCCAGTGCCATTAAAGTTAAAAGGACGGAAGCAAAAAAGACGCGTTGTACGAACACATAAACTGGGTCGGTCAAAGTATTATTCTAAAATAGGGGTGTTAATATCCAATAAAACAATCCGTAATAAGGTAGTAAATCAGAAACAACAGCTTAAGAAGATGCCAATACGCGATGTGCGAAAGTACTTGATAAAACAAGGATTTATCAAAGTAGGTAGTGATACCCCGAGTGATGTATTGCGTGAAATGTATGAATCAGCATTACTAATGTGCGGTGAAGTGAAAAATAACAATGTAGACACGTTATTACACAATTTTATTCACAATAACAATGAGGATTAGCCAAATATATGATATACAAAGCAAATCGTTCCTACTGTAATACACGCCGGTATAACACAATTTTCTATAATCTCTGACCTTGATAATGTTTTACAACACGTCCATAAGGGAGACCATCGTTGTTTACTGTCAATGAATTGATAGTTAGTATTATACGCGTCATTATGAACAAGGTTTTGATAATTCTCTGAAAATGTATGATTAACATCATCGGATGAATATTTGCTATGTGTTGCTGTATTATAAATATAATCAATTGTATTTTTTTGTTTTGTGGGGGGATCATGACTATGGGGCGTCAAATCAACGAATTGCCCATAGTCTTCTATATCGATAATGTCCATATTGATTGATTAGTTGTATATAGATAGTAGAAAAATCTATATTCAATTTTTTTTACCGTTTCGTGTCTATACACGAGTAAGCCATAGTAATTACACTGTAATGCTTTGTAAGACTGTATATATATTTTAGTATTATACAGTATAATGTCAGTTGAACAACCAACATTAACACAAGAACAAAAGAACGAAATTACCAGTTACATAAATATGTATCGAGAAAAGCACGATGCTCCTCCTATTCGTTATGATGATACGATTGCCTCTTTTTCACAGAGTTGGGCGACTTATCTTGCAACAAGCGGACTATTTGAGCATAGTACAAATAGGGAATACGGTGAGAATTTGGCATATTTCAGAGGTTATGGGAATAATGTAATGGAGTTGATAAAAAAGAGCATTGACTTATGGTATGAAGAAATCAGTTTATATGATTTTGAGAACCCAGGGTTTTCATCAGAAACGGGACATTTTACGTGTCTAATATGGAAGGAACAAACCTCATTTGGTATAGGGTATGCTTATAATCCAGAAACGGATGTGGTGAATGTAAATCAAAACGTTAGTCCTTCTTGTAATATAATGGGTGGGTTTGAAGAAAATGTGTTGCCATTGAAAGAAGAGCAACCCAGTGTTCCCATTGTTGAAGAACCGGATGATACCCCAACGAATGGAAACGGGGATGTTGTAGTTGAAGAACAGCCAGCAGAAGAAGAACCTCCTGCTGAGGAACCACCCGTTGAGGAAGAACCAGAAGAAGAACCAAAAAAGAATATTATTTACTTATTGGAGAACTTATTATACTTAATCCGTGCGGGATATAGACGACGAGTGCTTTTACAATCATTGGATATTATTATAAATGAGTTATTAATGAATAAAGAGAACATCGAGCCAAGTAAGTTAGAACAAATAAATCGCTTGTATTATACGAAATACTTACTGGAGTCTGGTAAATCGCTTTATTATGTATTCCAAGCAATATTGAGCATTTTCTATATGTTGAAAAAGAGCTAACCCGGCGATAAAACAATATAAAGTTAAATTGTTTTATCGTATAATGTCAAAAAACGAGACCTGTATATACACATTATATTTCAACGAAACAAATAATTACGTCCAACAATATGGTAAAAATACGATTGTGTTAATGCAAGTCGGTGGGTTTTTTGAAATGTATGGATATAAAGAAGGAGACCAAATAAATGGTAGTTGTATTGATGACGTATGTAATTATTGCGGGTTTTCAATAAGTGAGAAGAAGTCGCTATTTAAAAATTGTCCGTTAGTAATGGCGGGAGTGCCCGAATATTCCATTGATAAACACATTCCATTAATAATGGAGTCGGGGTATACAGTTGTTGTATTCAAACAAGTAGATATTGAAGGCAGTGATAAAAAGAAGCGAGTATTGGAAAATATTTATTCACCCGGAACCTTTATACCACAAGAAGAGACCCGTATATTATCAAATAATATTGTATGTATATGGTTGGAATTAAATACCAAACTGGTTAATGTGAATAATAAATCGCGATATAGTCTACAATATGGCGCATCGTGTGTTGATATGGTAAGTGGATACAGTATAATGATACAACATTCTTATAATATAGAAAATAAAAAGTTATTACCCTCTTATTTTGATGAATTACAGCGTTTTATCAGTGTATATAACCCAAACGAGACAATTATTATTTCTACGGAAGATGATAGTACAATACGGAGTATAATTGATATGAATAATGTCCATTCACAATTGGTTCATATACTGGACCCAAAGGATAATAAAAAGGTGGTGAAATGCGAAAAACAAGTATACCAAAAAGAGGTAATACAACAATATTTCAATGTGAATACGTATGATATATGTGAAGAATTTCGTATAAATATGTTAGCAACCCAGAGTTATTGTTATTTATTAAATTTTATAAAAGAGCATAACCCAAATTTGGTGAAACATATTCAATTACCGAATTTCAACACGTCAAGCGAACGAGTAGTATTGGCAAATCACACGTTGTCCCAGTTAAATATCATTGATGATAACAATATTCAATCGAAGTCGTATGGTAAAAAATCGTCTGTAAATAATTTTTTAAATCATTGTTGTAGTGCAATGGGTAAAAGAGAGTTCAGATTACAAATGACAAACCCGACTACAAATGTTGAATGGTTACAGCGTGAGTACATTATGATACAACATATGCTTGATAACTATTCGCAAGATGAGCGTATGAAAATTAGACATCATTTGAGTAAAATAAAAGATATACAGCGGATATTAAGACAAATCATGGTGCGTAAATTACCACCAACAATGATGTATCAATTGTACACGAATATAAAAGAGGTGCTTTTATGCATAGATATTTTGAAAGAAGACATTGTTTTGTTGAACTATATATGGAATCGAAATGAAGATGCGAACGAAGAGACCATTTTAGATGAGATAGTGAACATATTTATACAGGAGAAAACCTATTTGGAATCAGTTTTAAACATAGAAAACTGTGCTTTTGTCAGTGTTATGAAGAGTTGTATAGAGACCCCAATTATAAGGACGAATAATGATGAGCAATATGATAATGTATTCGATGCTTATAATGGTTATGAAAATACGTTTGTAGAAATAAAAGATTATTTGGAAGAACGTATTCAGGAATGTGAAAGTAAGGTGAATGGAAGTGGATATATCAAGATACATAAAACAGATAAATCAGGTAAGTACTTGGAAATAACAGCGCCCCGTTCAACAAAGTTAAAAGAAGCATTACAAACATACGAAGGACAAAATAAGAATACCGCTAAACCCGTATTATTAAAAGACATTAAGTTTGTTACAGGTAATGGAAAAAATAAAAAAATAGAATCACAAGATATAAATAATGTGGTGCGTAGCATATTAGAATATGAAGGAAAGGTGCAGAAGGAATCCTTACGCGTATATGATAATATTATGAAGGAAATAGAAACAGCCCATGTTGAGAACTTGGATAGAATATCGTTGTTTATAACGAAGTTAGATGTAATACAATCAAAAACATATGTAGCTGACCAATATAACTATTGTATGCCAGTATTGGAAGAACATACACAATCATTTGTCCATGCGTATGATTTGCGGCATGTATTAATAGAACACATACAACAGGACGAGACCTATGTTCCAAATAATATGTTCCTGAATAAGCCAATTCCGGGGAATGACGAAGATAGCTATGAGTGTGGTAATCTATTATATGGAACAAACGCCGTAGGAAAAACCAGTTTGATACGCGCATTAGGTATTTGTGTAATTATGGCGCAATGTGGAATGTATGTGCCGTGTAGTAAACTTGTGTTTAAACCATACACTGGGATTTATTCCCGAATCATAGGGAATGACAATTTGTTTCGTGGATTATCAACGTTTGCGGTGGAAATGTCGGAGTTGCGGGTTATTTTGAAGGAAGCAAACCAAAACAGTTTGATATTAGGTGATGAACTTTGTTCGGGCACAGAATTGCAATCCGCATTAAGTATATTTGTATCTGGATTAGAAAAGATGTATCATAACAAGAGTAGTTTTATATTTGCAACGCATTTCCACGAGATAGTCCATTATGATGAAATCAAATCTATGAAACACTTGGGAATAAAGCATATGGAAGTGATTTATAATCGTGAACTGGATGAATTGATATATGATAGAAAAATAAAGGAAGGCCCAGGAACAAATACATATGGCTTGGAAGTATGTAAGTCATTACATTTGGAACAGGATTTTTTGACTCGGGCATATGATATACGAGATAAATATTTCAAGGAGTTTGCAGGGACGTTAACACGGGGAACATCACGCTACAATGCAAAGAAAATATTAGGGGTTTGTGAAATGTGCAATAATGAAATGGGAACAGAAGTACATCATATTGAGCACCAAAAAGATGCTAACGAAAAAGGATATGTGGGAAGCGTCCATAAGAATCATAAAGCAAACTTGATGAACATTTGTGAAGAATGCCATGACGAACTCCATCGTAATGAAAATAAACATATTAAAAAGAAAAAAACCTTGACTGGAAAGATGGTATTGAATTAGAATAATAATTTGTGTTATTCTAATTTATGTATGGTGATATGATGGCTATTCTTTTAGTTTAGGTCTCAAAGCACTTAACAGAATACTATTTTCATAATCGGGAACATAGTTTCCATTTTCATACTTTCTATTTCTTGGATGTATACGTTCCAATAATAATACTGGATTTGAGAGACCACTGGAATGGTGAGGTTGATTTTGGACGTATAATCGGTTAAGTTCGTTGATTTCACCATCTTTCAAGTAAGGAATATTACTTTCTTTTAACATTTGTGCGGCATATTCTCTTTTGATGGTCTCTTCTGTATCGTGGTATTGGACATCATAACGGTCTAATGCGCCTTTGGTGTTCGCATCTGCGGTGTATTCGCCGCTACTGTAAGCAGCAGCAAGGTCTTGTATATCTGTGCGCTGCATATCGGCTAATGTGGTCTCTTTACCCAATGCGACAAGATTTTTTTTGATTTCCTTTGTAAGTTCATTTCTTTCTTGGATGTTTTGTGCTTTCTGTAAGATTGTGTCTTCCAATTCTTGTGATTCAAGCATAGCACGTTCAACCTCTTCTGTTAGAGCAGCTTCGTCGCCCAGTAGTTCTGGGTTTTCTCTTAAAATGTTAAAGCGAACTTCTTGTTTAATTTTTTGTAGTTGTACATTCACCCATTCAGGGTCTGTATAGTCGTCTGGCTTTTCTAATCGGCTACTGTTTTTGATGTTTTCATTTGCAATATCAATGGCTAATACTACGTCTTGGGTTTGGGCATAATCGCGGGCAGTTCTACCATCACTATCATTCAATGTAACATCAGCGTTTCCATTAATGAGTGCTTGAACGACTTCAAAGTGTCCATATTTAGTAGCCCATATGAGGGCGGTCTTCCCATAGTTATTCTGGGCGTTTATTGTAGCCCCACCATCAAGTTCAATGATTTTACTCACAATTTCAAGATAGCCATTTCTGGAAGCCCACATAAGAGGAGTAGAGCCATTGCTATTTATTTCAGCAGCATTGTCCTCTGTTAGGAGACCATCTGTGTCATCATCGGTGGTTTTAATGTCTCCATTTTTAATCGCAGTAATTAAAGGGGTATCTTCTTCGTCTTGTTCTAATACTTCATTTTCGGAATCAGCAAATGTGGTGTTGTCTGTTGTAAATTGTTCAATACAGCTACCTGATTTTGTTTTGCCCTTACAATCAATGTTCATTCCATACATAGGATAAAAAAGGAGGGAAATGATTAATACTGCCACTATGTAGGGTAATATTTGATGCAATGGAATAGCAGCAGCAATCATTGCACTATTGGTAATGATATTCAAAATAAATAATACACTATTAATAATTACATTCAAAATAAATATTAGACTATTAATAATGCTGTAAAGAGTAATCACTTCCCACGGATGTGTTTTTGAGTCCCATTTCAGGCTACTAATAAAATAATCACTTGTCTCCCATTTATCTATGGTATAAAGAAACCAGTCATACAGTGAAGTCATTAATGCAGAAAAAGCTGAAAAAATAGTGCCAAAGATATTTGAAGATGTTGGACTGGACGGTTTTACTGGAATGAAATCTTCGTATTGTTTATTTATAAATTTTATTATACTTCGAATGGAAACAAACAAAACAAACATCCCCAGACTTAATCCAATAATAATGAATACATAAATAAATGAATTAGTTGTATCTGTATTTGCCATTTATAATAAAGTGATATAAAAATTGATTGCAATAATAATAATATCTAAATATTATAAAAACAAACATGATTATACCAATTAAGTGTTTTACTTGTGGAATGGTTTTGGCAGATAAATATCGATTTTATGGTATGGAAGTGAGAAAACGGAAATTACAAAAGGGGATGTCTCTTGATAATGTAGTATATTTAACAAAAAAGAATACAGAAAAAACAACCGAAGGTGAGGTATTGGATGAACTCGGATTAACAAATGTATGTTGTAGAAGACATATGCTTACACACGTAGATATTGAATAATTATTATGTATATTTGTAAATGACAGTGATAAAAAATATGGGAAAGTCCATATTTTTTATGGTGGGGTAATGGGGGGTTATTATTTACATAGTAGTGCCGTCTCCAATGAAATAAGAGTACCCATAGGATTCCCATTTGGAGAGAACGTCTTTAATATTCCGGAATAAATATTCGTAGTTATTGTCGCTCCCGCGAAACTGTTTCATAGTAATGAATGGTTCATTGCTTTTTGTATAGTCTATCCATCTATTTTTGTTTTCGGACAAAGGTAATACTTCTTTTTTCATAATATGAATAAATTGTTCATTTTCAATAATATTTTTGTACATTTGACACATACGTAATTGTATTTCTTTTCTGGTCATTTTCAAGTTAAAGTTATAACCCAGGTATCGTAGCAAGGTATAGCTTTGGCATAAGGTGTCGTTTTTGTTAATGTAAACATTTTGGTATTTACCAGCAACACTACATATTCTTTTGCCTTTCCCTATTAACTCGTTACCCTTTTTATCATATTTAATTTGATATAGATAATGATGTTTGGAGTATTCAAAGGTCTCATCAGCAGCCTCAACTTCAAGGCGGTAATTCTTATTAGGAAATATTTCTGAAATAATCTTTCTAATTTGAATGTCCCCGAAGAACTGGTTGATAAAGGTAAAGTGTTTTTTTCCAAAATTGGAAAGTTTGGTTACGGTGCATTCACTCATTGTATGGATAGTATGCGGTAGATTGAGGCTGTAAATCCATTTCAATTTTTCTTTGCTTGTATTCTTGCGTTTCTTGGATTGACAAATGTATGTTGTAGAAGACATATGCCTACTCATGTAGATATTGAATAATTATACACACTTATGAAATATAATAATAAAAACAGTTTAGATATGAACAATTATTACATATAATAGAAGTATGAGTAAGTTAGTTGACTTTTACAAATCAAAGAACATCAACCTATTTGAAGGTAACTCACAACAAGTAGTTAGTCAAACAGATTTTTTAAGGAATATAGTTAATAACGAATTAATTAATAACGTAATGGAGATAGGGTTTAACGCAGGACATTCAGCTGAAATTTTCTTATCTTCAAACAAAAATATCAAATTAGTTAGTTTTGATATAGGTAGTCATGAATATGTGTCATTGGGTAAAGAATTTATCGATAAAACGTATTCTGGTAGACATAGACTAATTATAGGTAATAGTTTAGAAACGGTTCCTAATTATTGTAAACAAGAGGGTAATAAATTTGACTTAATTTTTATAGATGGTGGTCATGAATACGATGTAGCAAAAGGTGATATATTAAATTGTAAAAAATTAGCTCATGATAAAACAATAGTTGTTTTTGATGATACAGTGAATAATAAGGATTGGGTTCATCATTGGAATATAGGACCGAACCGTGCGTGGAATGAAGCGAATGAGTGGGGCGTAATAAAAGAGCTTGGAACTCTCGATTTTTCGCCAGGGCGAGGACAGAGTTGGGGGATTTATAATCTATAAGCTGTATATACATAGAAATGATAGGATTAACGAATTTATGTGCTCCTGCGGAGTTTTATATGGTAGTATCTTTATTGGCACTACTTTTTATTACATTTCAGAACATTGGAAACAAAGAAATCTATTGTTTAGGGGAGTATCAATGTGTGGTTCCAAGCACATTGGGGGTGTTTGTATTTAAAATAGTATATATTGCGTTTTGGACATGGTTATTAAACATATTGTGTAGAGGAGGTGCAAGTTGGTTATCGTGGCTAATTGCGTTATTCCCAATCATATTGTTCTTTATTACCTTGTCTATGTTATTTTTATCAAACAAGGCTATTGTATAAAATTATTATTTTGGTAAGTAATTCTATACAGATGTTGTCTCAACAAAAAATAACGTAGGGTTATTTTTTGTGTGATTAATAGGTAATGTAATGGGTAATTTTTATTGGTTTTAGGATTGTTTGTGAGGTAAAGTAGCGGAATGTAGACACTCAAGTGTATTCAAGAACTGGGCATCTGTCTGCTCTTTACCCAATGCTATTATAGTGTCTCGCATGCTTGAAGAGATTGAATATCCAGGTGGAAAGTATAGTGTCTGAATTAAACTGTTAGCTTTATACACTTGTATTTCATTACACGGTAAAGCCGTACATTTGATTATGTAGTCTTTAAAACTTTTTTTACTGGATCTGGGTTTTTTTTCTTTTTTACCGCTATATTCTTGAGAACTGTTAGCATTCTCTTCTTCATTTTCACTTGATAAATTTTGTGGTGGATTGGATGTCGTTGTTGTTTTGTTTAGTACGCTGACTATACGTTCTTTGCATATGCGTGTTAGAACCTGTTTCAAGTCAGGGTAGAAAGTAGTTTCAGTAGAACCATTTGTGTTCACCCGACTCTTATTCATTTCAACACAGAATGTATCATCAATCTTTTCGTCAGATTTATATGAAATGATAAACGTACAACGAGTGGGAATACGTCGGTCTTTAAAATCACCTGTGCGTTTTTCTGGTAGGTGTGTTTTTGTTATAGTCCTTCCGTTTCTTCTAATGTATATACCAGGACACACTTGGTCATATCCTATTTTAATGTTAATCACTTGGTCATGCTCGATTTTATTATTTTTGATTATCTCATCTGTTTTTTTATTTCCTTCAATAAATTTGTTTGGATCCTCAGTGTCGCACAAGTCAAAATTACCGCGAACCGTTTTACAGATGTTGGCACGATATTCTCTATAAGTATTAGTATTATGGTGTAAGTCTATTAGTTGTATCATTCTAATGGTTTTACTATTCAATGGTTTATGATATGACGTGGTCTCGTCGAGTACTTTCATTACGATTTCATAGGGAAAGACTTGTTCGTCATACAAGAATGGGAGGCATTTGTCAAGAAAATCTGATTCAAATTCATCAGCTTGTCCAAGACCAAACATTTTATGTAGTTTATCAAATTTATTAGGTGAAAGGTCGATGATAATAACAGTTCCGTGTGAATTTCCCATATATGACTCGTATAACTCATATATATCTATTATAGCAGGTGTTGCGTTGGGTGTATGCCTTCCTGAGGACATAATATCCTTGAAATTTACAATACATTGGTAAACATTCCTTTCATTAATTGGCTTGGAAATAATTTGAACTGAATTATCAAGGTCTACCAGATATCCAAGTGCTGCAATACCTCCAATTCCAAAACGACCGGTGTTATTTTCTGATAAGTCGGTTTTTGATGTTTCATATAAAGTTATAAATTGGTTGATCCCCGTATCGTTCATTCCAACACCCTGATCTGTCATTACTAATTGTTTTTTATGTTTGTCTAATGAGACTGTAATTTGTAGTTTGCAATCTGCTTCAACATCCAAATTACGTTTTTTATGGGCATCATACGAATTATCGATAAATTCATTGAATATGGACTCAATCGTCCACCCATTGTTATAAATATTGGTGTTGAGTAAATTTTTAAGATTAGTTCCGTTTGCGTTGTTTGACATTTTATATCTGATAATAACTTAAGAGTTGCTATTTGATGGAGAAATACATATATTTCAATTTTTATGTGAACTGATGTTATGGAAATTATTATTTTGGTAAGTAATTCTATACAGATGTTGTCTCGGCGATTATTATTGAAACTCCCAGAAGAAATAATCATAAATCATATTTTACCTTATACATATTCACCTATTACGTTTGAATTATCGCAGGATATAAAAGATTATGTAGGAAATATGACCCGATTAAATACGTTGTATGGTACAACACATACCCATATTGTACTATTTCGTTGTTTAATAACGTATTTAAGAGTAATAAGCAGGTTGTCTGAAAATATATTCATTTCTCAAAAGTTTATTGAAATTATGAGTCGCCATATAATGCTACAAAAGTGTTCTCGAGAACAGGTATCACAGTATATATTAAAAAGAATAGTGGAACCAGAACAAATAAATTATATACGCTTTTTTTCGGTATTGTTTGGTTTAATGGATGTGAACGAACGTAAGAATTTTATGGAAGATATTACTTACGCGGAAACATTACATATTATTCCTGATACGACTCCGGAGTTGGAGTAAATATTATCTGTGTAGATATTACGGATGGATGAGAAAGTTATAGCATATTTACATAAACGCTTACCAGATGAGCTGTTAGTAAATCACATTTACCCTCATTTATATGAGGTACAACCCAAAAAATTATTAGTGGATATAAGAAGCTATGTTTCAGACTTAGAATTATTATTAGAAGTCTACAATACAGAGTTTAATGAGGTGATTTTGTTTAATGACATGGTAAATTTCGTTACGCGTCGGTCGTTGTCTATACAGATGATGAATACTCAATATGAATGTATATTGCGAAGGTATTTTATGTTGTGGTATAAATCAACGAAATACATAATAAGGTATTATGCAAACTATTTAGTAAAAGATGATGGTAATTATAATAGTAAAATTCGGTTTATGTGGGGTTTATTGACACCAAGTGAAAGAAATAATTTTATTCGACGGTATATTCGTTATATCGGTAGACGACATTCATTATAGTTTAATAGTAAAAATTGATTGAAGGAGACTTAAAAAATACATTACAATATAGTATAGATGAGTGTCTCATTAACAAATATTTCAGAACAAGAAAACAATACATTGAAATTCACATTGAGTGGATTGAATGTAAGTTTGGCAAATGCAATACGACGAACAATATTGTCTGATATTCCAGTTGTAGGTATTTATACGCAAACATACAAGGGTAATCAATGTATTATTGAGAAGAATACATGTCGTTTGCATAATGAAATTTTGAAGCAACGATTGAGTTGTATTCCAATTCATAGTAAAAATATGGAAACATTGCCAGGAAACTATGTTCTTGAAGTAGAAAAGAAAAACGATACGGATAATATGATGTATATAACCACAGAAGATTTCAAAATAAAGAATAAGCAAAATGATAACTATTTGACAAAAGAAGAGACCAGAAAAATATTCCCTCCAAATGATAAAACAAATATGTTTATTGATTTTACCAGATTGCGTCCTAAAATTAGTAATACAATTTCAGGTGAGGAATTGAAGTTAGCAGCGGAATTCTCTGTTCATAAGGCAAAGGAAGATAGTATGTATAATGTAGTATCGAAATGTTCTTATGGGAATACGCCTGATATGGAGAAAGTAGAGGCTTCTTGGAAGGAGATGGAACAGAAGTTGCGTAGTGAAGAGCTATCACAAGATGAAATCGATTTTCAAAAAAGGAACTTTTATTTACTTGACGCACAGAAGTATTATAAAGAAGATAGTTTTGATTTTGTTATTCAAACAATCGGCATTTACGAAAACAAAGAAATATTATTAAAGGCGTGTGATATCCTGAAAGACAAATTCCAAATACTCTTAAAATCAATTAATTCAGATACATTGTCAATCGTATTAAGTGAGACGACAATGGAGAATAGTTATGATATTATACTGGTGGATGAAGACTATACGATAGGAAAAGTGTTGGAGTATTTCATTTATGACAATTACTTTATCAATGACCAAGTTGTATTGTTTTGTGGATTTAAAAAATTCCATCCGCACGATGATTCAAGTAAGATTCGAGTTGCATTCAAGGAGAAGGTGGATAAACAAATGGTAGGTGAGTATTTGCGTAAGGTGTGTAATCAAGCAGTAGAATTTTATAATGAAATCAAAGAATTATTTACATAAATAAAGCGTAGTTGGGTTGATATAAAAAATATATAATTATATTTTTTATCGGTAATGAATTTATGGATACAATATAAAGATATGCTTTTTATTAACTACATAGTAATGTTTCTTTGTTGTTGGAGGAAATCAAAGAACGCGCAATATGAGGTTGCACGTTCTGTTAGTATGATTGCTTTTTCAGATTATTTAAATGAGGATATTCAATACAATAATACGGTTCCGTTTGTGCCTAAAATCAAGTATGGTAAAGTAATAAAGGTATACGATGGAGATACGATAACCATAGCAGCAAAATACCCATCAACAACAGATAACACAATGTATCGATTTTCAGTGCGATTAAATGGTATTGATTCCCCTGAAATAAAGGGAAAGACAAATGCAGAAAAGGAATTGGCAAGGAAATCTCGTGATATGTTGCATGATTTGATATACAATAAAGTAGTTAGTTTAGAAAATGTAAAAACAGAGAAGTATGGAAGGTTGCTGGCAGACGTTCATTTTAACAATACGTGTGTAAATAGGTGGATGTTAGATAATGGATTAGCAGTTCCGTATGATGGTGGAACGAAAATTAGACCGGATGAATGGAATGATAAAAATTGAAATAGTCAGCCCAACCAGTTGTATGTAAAATAGTAGCTATGGAGAAGAGATTGAATAAAAAAACAGAGTCGTATCTAACAGAGTTCAAGGATAGTATTCGGAATAAGTTATCCGAGCTTGGATTCACAGAGAATGAAAAAACACAAGAGTTAATGGAATACATTTATGAATATAGAAGACTTTCATTTGATAAGGAAGATGTAAATAAACGACAGAGAATTAAGAATTGTATACCAAACACAAATAGATGTAATGCAAAGATAGCAAATGGTTGCCAATGTACCCGCCAAAGAAAAGATAATCATATTTATTGTGGAACCCACGAAAAGGGAACACCGCACGGGGTAATAGATGAGGGTTCTACTGGTCAATTGTATACGAAACACGATGTATTCGTGCAGGAAGTAAATGGTATAGTTCAGTATTTGGATAAACAAGGAAATGTATATAACACAGAACATATTCAGCAAGACAAAGAAAATCCAGAAATAATCGGAAGATACTTGGTAGATTCGGATGGAACCTACCAACTAAATATATATTAGCATAATTACAAAAAATGGATACTGTGGTTATGAATCATCATTATTGATTTTGCGAGTGATTGATTCTTGGACGCTTACTTCTCTATTATCAAGAATGAAGTCATTCATTTCGACTGCTTTTGAGACATTACCATCATAATATTTAGATAATATATTCAAAAGGCTTTTTTTTGTAAGTGGTTTCTTAACATTCTTTTTATTATAACATAATTGTCCGTCTTTAAGGTCGAAGCAATCGATTTCATTATCTTTCATAATTTCCATAAGACCGTTCGATAGTTCTTTTTTTTCTTTTTTACGACTGGTTTGTTCTTTTTGTAAGGTTCTTATTTCATTATCTAATTTGACCCAATCGCGGACTTTTTTTATGAGCAGCTGTTTTTTGTCCATTATATTAATACATATATATTATGGTTTATGTATTTTTTGAAATATTTATATTAGCATTGTATAGTATATAATGAATTTCATGAAGCATAGAGGTAGAACAAGTAATATGAATCGAACAAGTCAATCAAATAATATAATTTCTATGGTGCAGCCCAGAAGAAAAAAGAATATCGTTATAAAGAATCGTGAGGAAGTAATTATAGATGACAAGCCGAAGATGAAATGGGGTCCGCCTGTGTGGTTTTTCTTTCATACTTTAGCGGAGAAGGTACACGCAAGTAAATTCGACGACTTGAAACCTGATATTATGGACATCATACGTTCCGTTTGTAATACATTACCGTGTCCCATATGTGCCGAGCATGCAACGAATTATATGAAAAAGATTCACGATAGTTCAATACAATCGAAGGATGATTTAAAATTAATGTTATTTCAGTTCCATAATGAAGTAAACAAACGAAAAGGGTATCAAGAGTTTCCTTTGAATGAGTTGAATAAAAAATATGAATCTGCTGTAACTATTAATGTAGTGAATTCTTTTATTGTCACTTATAGAGAAAAATCCAGAAACGTCCAAATGATTGCAACAGAAATGAGCCGGGACATGATTCTTCGTAATATTCGCGGATGGCTAAATAGTAATCTAATACATTTTGATACATAACAATTAAACGATGCTTATTGTTATGTGTTATAGGTCTATCCTGAAATAAGGGAGCCATTTTTGTATACTTTACATTTGAAAGTCTGTTTTGTAGGACGGCTACAATGATTGCTTTGTTCTATACCCGTGAAATATAATAGTCTTTTTGATTTAAACCCATTATTAATGATTTCACCCCATAAGAAACCCAGAAGACCAATCGCGCACGCAGCAGTTAATTCAACCCAGTGATGACAATTAAAACTAATATTCCAATATATGTTGAAAACACTCAATAATACGAAAAATACAATCGTGGGCCAGTTTTGAGAAACAATGTTATATTCCATCATAGAGTAAATTAGATATGTCATTGTAAATACGATAACAACTTGTCCTAGGGGAATGTCTGATAAAGCATTCATTTTATTAATCGTTATGGAAGTACAAATGTTCATGGGTTCTGATTTTTGTAATCCAAGCGTTTCAATTAACGCTTGAATGGATGGACTTGCACCGATGGAAATAACGACAGTAAAAAGAATACCAAGCAAGTAAATAAGTCCCTTGAAATCCTGATTAAATATAGAAGACAATGTAAAGAAACATATTAATATGAACGGTGCTAAACGTAGAAATAAATATGTGAAAGCAACAATATTAAATTCCATTATTTATATTATGGTTAGATAATTAGTCATTTGAAAAAACATAGGCGAAGGTTTCGTGGATATTGGATACTTCTTTAAAATGGATATTACGAATAAGGTCTTCACTTTGTAATGATTTTTTCCATTTTATGAAGTCTGCTTTATTGCTTTGTGGAAACAAAAACGTTTTCACACCTGCTTTAATTCCACCCGCAATTTTACAATCGAGACCACCAATTTTGGTAATCTGTCCTTGTAGGTTGATTTCTCCTGTAATAGCAACATCGTTCTTGATTTGTTTATTGTTAAATAGGCTAAATATAGATAAGGTAATCGCAGCCCCGGCCGAAGGCCCATCTTTTGAAATGGCACCTTCTGGACAATGAATATGCAATCCCTGTGTATTGGTCTCTTTTACCCTTTTTACAATCTCACTTTTGTTTTCATCAGGTGTTAAGTTCCACGCAAGTGTCTTTGCTACATTCATACTTTCTTTCATAACATTACCTTGGAGACCTGTTAATTGTAATTCAAACAATACATTCGACGGACAATGCATACATTGAATAGGAATAATTCCTCCTTGACCGAGTGTATTTGCCCAGAGTCCATTGATGACCCCAATTTCATTATCATTATGAATGACTTTGTGATTGATTTTATTGTATTTCTTCAAGTAGTCGTCAATCATAGTTTCATTGAGTTCAATGGGGAGGGTGTTATGGTTTTTATTTTCCAACATTTCAAGGTTAATCTCGCCGTATAAATCAAATAATATTTCTTTCAACTTACGAACGCCCGGTTCAAGAGTATAACTTTCAATAATATATGTAATTTCCTTATTATTCAACAATACAATGTTCTCAAACCCCATCTTGGTATTTATTTCTGGTAATATGTAATCATTAACGATAACAACCTTTTCATCCAAAGTTAGATTTTCAAAATGAATACGGTGGATTCTATCAAGTAAAATACGGTCAATTTGTTCTGGGTCGTTGTATGAAAAAATAAAAAGAGCTTTTGACATATCAATATCAATGCCACTAAAATACTTATCTTGGAAGCCTTCGTTTTGTGTTGTATCAATTAAATGTGTAAAAATCCCAATGATTTCCTTACCTTGTTCGGTTTTACTAATTTTATCTAATTCATCAACATAAATAATGGGGTTCATACAGTTGGATTCTATTAGTAAATCAACAATGCGCCCCCACGTTGAATTTTGATAGGTGTAGCTATGACCTTCTAACGTAGAACCATTACACGAACCTCCAACAGATATAAATGTAAAAGGGCGGGATTCATTATTCTCATTTTGTAAGCATTTTGATATTCCTTTCTTTGCAAGAGATGTTTTACCAATACCAGGAGACCCTTCAAAACCAAAACAGTATCCAGTCAATTCTCCATTAATCCATTGTCCAATAATTTTCATAATTTGATTCTTTGCGTAGCTGTGTCCGTGAATAGAGCTGTTCATGACTTGTTTAATCGAGTGCATATTATTTGTCAACGAATTAAGTTCATTACTAATATTATTAAATTGATGTAAGCAGAAATCCAGCTTGAAATGGTCTCCACGTACCTTTTCGTAAAGTAAAATCTTATGGGGATTACTCCTTGTGTTTTTAACGTAGTGTGTAAGTTGCTGAATATTAACCGACTTTGTTTTGTTTGAGAACGTAAATGCAATATTTGACTCTTTACACAGTTTTTGGGCGTATTGAATAATTTTATTTATGTCTTTTGTTTTTAACTTGTGTAATTCGAGCTCAATGGTCGTGTTAATATTATTTACAACGTTATTTGTTATGGTTTTAATTTCTTTCATTATCTCCATTGAAGTATAGTTGTTCTTGTTCGTAATTGTATAATTGGGAAAGAGTTGTTGAAAACTGTGGATATGTAATTTGAACGAGTTGTTGATAATCTTCATTTGTTTTAATATAGGTTCTTCTCTGTAAATTCCAAACGGTATTTTAAGCAACCCTTCAAGATATTGCTTTGTTTTCAATGAAACCTCATCCGGTTTGCCCTTTATTTCTTTGAGTTTCAATAATGCTTTTTCTTTAATCTGTGGAGATGCTTTCATCAAATAGATCTGTTGTTCCAATGTAACATTATTGATTTCGTATTGTTTCACTAATTCATTGGTTTTCTTTGTTGAGTTGCTAATTAAGTTTTTCATTTTACTTTGTACGTGGTAAGGTAGGACGTAATATTTCATATGAGTTGGATTATCTTCCAATTGCAATAATTCATATAGTAAGGAACAAATATACTGTACCTCGTTATCATTTTCATAACATAGTAAATGGAGTAAGAATTGACGGCGTGTAAAAATATCCATTTCAATAAATTTTTTCATTGATACATCTAATTTACTTTGCTTAATCGAATGGATGTCCGTCACAATTGAAAAAATTTTCTTTAATATGTCATTATTACCGTAGATGAGAATATCTTTCAAAACAAAATTACTTATGAATTCTTTCAATATAGTCAGTTCATCCTCTTCGCGTTTAACATGATATCGATTAATATTTTCTAATCTATTTGAAATATACTTGTTTGTAAAAATTTCAATAGACAAGTAGTCTACAATCCCATATACAACTAATGTTTTCTTTGTTTGAACGTTTTGGAATAATATTCGAACCCCGTGAATCCTCGATAGTAAGTTATCCGTGTCAATTTCCATATCATAGCACTCTAAATCGTTATTGTCTTCCATTTGTATGGTCGATTCGGTAATTTTATCAGCACAATACTCCTTGGGATTTATGGTATTTGATTTCTTTTTCCAGTGTATGATTTTATAACCAATTGGGGTAATATGATTCTGTATTAATGCGAATTTATCTTGCAATATTTCATCGCTATAACTTTTATTTTTCCATTCAGAACCAAAAACAATAAATAACAAGTCGCGTATAGACTTCGTCCCGAATCCACATATAACAACCGATAATTTATCTATAATACGCTGTGTATCATTAATGATTTCGTTTTTATCAATATTATCTTGTTGTATATTCACACTGATTTCATCAATATTCTTGTAAAGTTTGTAAAGTATAGATGTAGAAACATTCGTATCATTACTACTAAAAATACCGTTTAAATGATTCGTTTGTATAGAATAAAACGTCTTTTGTATAATCTCTTGTAAATAAATTATTTTATTTTTCAAAAAAGTAATAAGATTATCACTCATAACCCTATATTTTTCACTATTATATATGCACATATTATAAAAATTGAAATGATTCTATGCGGAACAACTATTATAACTTTTAAAAATGAATATTATTATTAACAAATTAGACTTACCGTGCGATATGAAACGCGTGATTTACGAATTTATCTACTATGACAATGGTTTTAATTATGAACAAGTAGATACAATAGAAAAAGTAAAAACAAAAGCTTTACAAACACAACAACAAAGGATAAAACTGGAACTAATGGAATGGTATAGAGTAGATAAAGGGACAATAAGATGGTTGCGTAATGGAGGTGTGTATAACAAAGTAAAAGGACTTGATGGTCCGCGCGGGTACGAGACAGCAGTATTTAGAGAAGCATATTATGCAGGATTATTACCAAATACAACCCTTCAACCAGAAACGTGTGAAGTTAGGAAAGCACAAGGAACGGTTCGTAAATATCAAGGGTGTATTTACAAATATATGGCTGATATGCGATTAGAAGAAATAAGAATCTACGGACATACTTTGTAAAAGGATATAAACAAAAAGGGACATAGTATATAGTAATAGCAATGGGTATTCCTGCATACTTTTCGTATATTATTAAGAATTATACAAATATTATACGGAGTTTAAAATCCTTTTTGTTGGATAACCATGAAACAAGCAATCGTTTTACACACCTGTATATGGATTGCAACTCGATAGTATATGATTCGTATTATGAGTTAGAAACAGTTGACCCTGAAAACATAGAAACACTTATAATAGAAAGAGTAATACAGAAAATAGAATATTACATTGGATTATTAAAACCAACTTCTTGTATATATATTGCATTTGATGGAGTAGCACCTTTTGCCAAAATGTACCAACAAAAAATGAGACGTTATAAGTCATCTTTTATTACAAATGTAAATAATCAACATATGGATAAAGAAGTCAAGAATAAATGGAATACTTCGGCGATTACACCGGGAACACAGTTTATGCATAAATTAAGTGAGCAATTAAATTACCATTTCCGTTATAGTGAAAATAGGTATAATTGTAAAGAGGTTATTGTATCTTGTTCGGATGAACACGGTGAAGGGGAGCAGAAACTATTTTTGCATTTACGAGGGAATATTCAAGAAACAGACCAGATAGCAGTGTATGGTCTTGATTCAGATTTGATTATGCTTTCTATATTTCACTTGTCTTATTGTAAAAACACATACATTTTCAGAGAAGCCCCTGAATTTTTACGCAGCTCAATACCCGTTGATGTAGAGGATAATGAACCATACTTTGTAGATATAAACGCCCTGCAATATGGTATATTAGACCATATGGATTGTAAATACAATACCATTCATCGTATCCAAGATTATGTGTTTTTATGTTTTCTTCTTGGAAATGATTTCTTACCTCATTTCCCGAGTATGAACATTCGAACACACGGAATAGATACCTTATTGGATATATATAAGATAACACTGGGAAGTAAAGAAGATGCTTATTTTATTCATCCTATTACAAAAAAAATAGACTGGGAGTATGTAAATAAATATATGAAACAATTACAAGAAAGAGAACACGATTTTTTAAAACAAGAACATTATGTTCGTAATAAGTTTGATAATTATAAATTTGGAGAAACAACCAGTGAAGAGCGTGAAAAGGCGTTTCAAAACACCCCAATTTTATATCGTAAAGAAGAGAAATACATTTGTCCTAATGAAAAAGGATGGGAAGAACGGTATTACAAGAGCTTGTTTGGGAAAGAACGAACATCCAAAAACTTGAAGGAAATCTGTAATAATTATATTGAAGCCCTTGAATGGGTATATGTATATTATACAGATGACTGTATAGACTGGAAGTGGAAGTATAATTACCATTATCCGCCACTATTTGCCGACCTTGTTAAATACATACCACATTTTCAAATGGACTATTTTACAAAACAAGAAACACTGCATATTTTTTCACCGTATACACAGTTGGCATATGTATTACCAAAAGATAACCTATATTTATTACCAAAAGAGAAAGAACAATGGTTATTAAAGCATTACTCAAAATATTATCCAGAACAGTTTCCTTTCGTTTGGGCGTATTGTCGTTATTTTTGGGAAGCACACCCGATTATGATAGATTTACCAATGGATGAATTGAATAAGATTGATAATCAATTACAATAATTTTATTTGGATATGGCAAAGTAGTAAGATAATATAGATGAAAATTATATTACCTTATGAAGTAATACGGTATATTATTCAATATATAGATAATATAGAAACACGTATACACTTTGGTATAACCTTACCATTGTCTATTCAACGGTATAATCATTTAATTCGTTTATTTCAGCAAACACCCAAAATGGTACAACCAGGATACATAAGACATTTTTTGCCGAATAAATTCAATAGCATTGAACGAGTGCAACAACGAATCGATGATGACAGTATGGAAATAGGAGTTCAGATGATGGATGATTGTGTGTATTATATTTTTAACTTATACATATTTAAAAAATCCGATGACCCTGTCACTATGCAACAAGGCTTAATAGATATCAATTTAGAAGTGTATTGTTGGCATTACAAAGAATACGAGTTTTGGAGATATTAATTCTTTAACTTATAATTATGTGATGGTATTATAAGTTATACCAATGTTAGACTTTTTTATAGGTGATTTTATACAACAAAATAAATATACATTTTTAGCATACATAATAATCATTTTAATCTTTTTCCCAATAGAAGGTGTTTTGCTACCCAATGTGTATGGTATGATGTTTGAACGGTTTAAAACAAATGTTAAGGTAGAAAACTTTGGTGATGTATTCACGAATATTCAAAAACAAAATCTTCCGGGTATGATTATTTTATTGGTTCTTGTATGGGTAGTTATTATTGGTTCAAGTTATGTAAAACATCAAGTAGAGTCCTTTTTAGTTCCAGAATATATGAAATATACCCGAAATGCAATTTATGAAAAAACAGTGGAGGCTTATTCAAGCGATTTCCGTGATATGAAAACCGGTGAGTATTTATCGCGCATGCTCGAACTAACGCGAAATTTGAAGGATTTATTTCAATATATTATTAATCGTCTTATTCCAGAATCAACGGTAGCAGTAATAATTGTATTCTATTTACTTATTAAACAAAGGAGTTTAGGTATTACAATAGGGGTAACCTTCATACTATGCTCTATAATACAATATTATAGCAGTAAGACACTTATTGAAAAAGTGAAAGATAGAGAAAACTATTTTAATAGTGTTGTTAGTGAAAACATACAAGATAGTTTGGATAATTTGATGAACGTGTACTTGAACAATGAAGTGGAAATGCAAATCAAAAAGAATGAAATACTTGAACAAGAGTCCCACCGTAAAATGAAGCATATTATGTCTTTCCAGAATAAAGTCGTATCCGCATCAGAAATAGTTATTATTATTGGATATGGTATTTCATTATACTACATTTACAAGTTATTAACAACCAAGTCAATTAGTGTAGCAGAAGCAATTATCTATATATTGGTGGTAGGACAATTTGTAAGTTATATGATAAATGTCAATATTGGATTAGTTCATAATATTTTTTACAAACTTGGTATTGTTGATGCATCACGAGACCACTTACAGTCATTGTTGAACAAGAAAACAACGAAGACAAAAACAGACTGTATCCACAAAGGACATATCAAATTTAAGAATGTATATTTCAGGTATAATAAAGAGACCGAAGATTATTTGATACAAGATATATCAGTTGAAATAGAAGCAAATAAGAAATATGGTCTCGTTGGTCGTTCCGGCTCTGGTAAAACAACATTGATGAAGTTGTTGGTAGGGTTATATCCAGTGGATAGTGGTGAAATTATTATAGATGATACAGATATTCAACATATAAAACGTGAGCATTTACGTGAAAAAGTAAATTATGTAAATCAAAAAACCAGTTTGTTCAATGAACCTATTATAAATAATATGTTATATGGTAATGACCACATTACACAAGAAGAAATGATTTCCAAGTTAGAAAAGTATAACTTATTAGATGTATTTAGTGATTTACCAAATGGAGTCCACGCAAGTGCGGGAATACACGGGAATAATTTGTCCGGTGGAATGCAAAAGATTACTATGCTTATGCGTGGTATTGTAAAGCCTTGTAAAATTATGATATTGGACGAACCATTGGCTGGATTAGACCAAAATACTCGTTCAAAGGTAATTGATATGATTAATATGGAATCAGAAGGGAAAACGCTTATTGTTATTACACACGACAAAGAAATTTTACCACATATGGAGAAAGTAATTGATGTTAACAAACTATAATAATATTATCTAAATGAATATTATAATATGAAAGTAGAGACCTTTGAGAATAAAAAGGAAATAATGATGTACTACCATACATCCTTTCGTAATGTGGGATTATTTACTACATTGTCGTTGGGTGCATTAGGATACAGTCGTTATTATCGCGGTAAGATACAGTACTATAACATTGTTTTGATACTGATTTCGTTTATATTATTGTCAATTGCAATGCTGTTTAATTTACATCTATACACTGACATTCAAGACTATGTTAATGAATACCAAGATAAGGAGGTAGAACGGTTTATAACGATTAATTACATAATGGTTGGTGTCCACAGTGTTCTTGCGTTATTGTGTATTTTTACTTTGTTCCGTAACGCATCCCAATAAGTAATTAGATATACCTTATGAAGTCTATATATAGTTTCAATGCTCTATATGGATTAAACCAGTTAGATGACATTGATACATGGTCTGCCCCGAACTGTTTATATAGAACAACGTCTTTATATTCCTGAATTCCACCTCCGCCAATAATGACTACATCATCGTACTTCTCTTTCATATATTGAATATTTGTTTTGTTATGTGGAATTAGAGACCTACCACTTAATCCACCATTCGGCGTTGGAATAGTGTTAGACATATGAAATTGCCGGAATCCTAATTTGTAATACGAATCTAATTTCGCGTGATGAACATTCGGTGAAACTTTCAATATACACCATTGTCTTCTTGGATTAATAAATTTACTTACGCCATTATCAACCATACTTTTTTCTGCATTCGGACAACTAATATTAATTTCCAAGTTAGCATCTTCTGGAATTTTCTGTAAGAACCTTTGCACTTCTTCTTCTTTTAAGATGGCAATACTCAAAATGAAATTACTTGAACGAAGTTGAGACCTATATTTATTCAATGCATAATCAATACCTGGGTTTCGTAATCCAATTTTATTAATCCATCCTTGGTGATAAAAAGAGTACCGTAGCGTTTTTATAACTTGTAGAAATAGACCAGGACGAGGTTCAAGTGTGAAGCTCCCTTTTATACAGTTTGTTTGGGGTAAGTGAATGTAGTTCCCAAAAGGGGGTGATATAAATAGCTGTGTCATATAAAGTAGTTGGACCGGATATATTTATGTTATTTCTAACAAATCAATAATCAATCAAACAATATAAAAAACAAGCACAGTATATATTGTCTAGTGATTAGACGAGTGCTCTTTTAGCTCAGTGGTTAGAGCGTTTGCTTAGTAAGCAAAAGGCCGTGAGTTCGATCCTCACAAAGAGCTGAATGAAAATTGAAACTATAATATTCGTGTGTGAATACTATAATTGTTTATGTTTTCTACCGCTAGATTAAAAGTATTAGTATATGACGTAATGTCAGCATACTGGGTTTATTTGATGTGTATAGGGTTACATTTTATATTACCGCGTGTTTATATTTATGCATGTATTCCCTTCACGTTTATGGGAATGATGTTAAGTCCGTTTATGGCACAAAGTCCGCATTGTAAAGCGATAATGTGGATATTAAATACAAGCATTGAGACCATTCAAAAAATGTTCTTGTTGTTAGTTGCGTGGTTCTTATCACGTAGTTTTATGAAAAGTATTCATACAAAAAAAGAAGATTAGAAATTTGATAATGAGATAGATAGTTTGATAGCGAAAAGTATTTTTTATTTGGGCGGAGTAAAAATATACGTGTAATGTCCTGTATATTTTTATTGTAATTAGATATATCAAGTGTGGGTAGTGTAGTGTGTGTAGGGGATATGTGAATACTTATATATAAAGAAGTGTGGGTGTGGTGTGAAGGGTGCATAGATTTCCAAATATATAACCGATAACTGAATTGATAACCCATTTCTTAATACTTATATACACACTCCACAAGGATTCACAGTAAGGACCCGCAAGAGGGTTAGGGTCTCGGGTTGGGGTATATAGTAGGGGTCTCGGGTGAAAGGAACACAGTAAGGAACCGTGAGAAGGGAATACCTATTTGGCAATATATAACCGATAACTGAATTTATAACCCATTTCTCAATACCTGTATACACACTTAACAAGGATTAGGGTTGGGGGATCGGGTTAGGGTATATAGTAGGGTCTCGGGTTGGGGTATATAGTTGGGGTCTCGGGTTGGGGGTCTCGGTTGTAGGGAATACCGAATTCTCAATTTATAACCCATAACTCAATTTATAACCCATTTCTCAATTTATAACCCATTTCTCAATACTTATAGACGCACTCCACAAGGATTCACAGTAAGGAACCACGTTGAGGGTTAGGGTTAGGGTCTCGGGTTGGGGGTCTCGGTTGGTGAGTATATAGTAAGGGAACATAGTAAGGAACCACGTTGAGGGTATATAGTAAGGGTCTCGGGTGAAGGGTATATAGTAAGGGTCTCGGGTGAAGGGTATATAGTTAGGGTCTCGGGTGAAGGGAACATAGTGAGGAACCGTGAGAAGGGAACATAGTGAGGAACCACGTTGAGGGTATATAGTTAGGGTCTCGTGAGAAGGGTATATAGTTAGGGTCTCGGGTGAAGGGTATATAGTTAGGGTCTCGGGTGAAGGGAACACAGTAAGGAACCGTGAGAAGGGAACATAGTGAGGAACCACGTTGAGGGTATATAGTTAGGGTCTCGGGTGAAGGGAACATAGTGAGGGGTCTCGGGTGAAGGGTATATAGTAAGGGTCTCGGGTGAAGGGAATACCCATTTCCCAATATATAACCCATAACTCAATTTATAACCCATTTCTCAATACCTATATACACACTTAACAAGGAACCATAATAAGGAACCTGGATTAGGGTATATAGTTGGGGTCTCGGGTTGGGGGTCTCGGTTGGTGAGTATAGTAATGTGAATACTCGTCAACCAATTGTCCTCTTCAAGGACATTGTCAAGGACACTCCATAAGGACATAGTCAAGGACATAGTCAGGGACACTCCATAAGGACATTGTCAAGGACACTCCATAAGGACATTGTCA
>ENA-OUOG01000553-OUOG01000553.1-marine-metagenome-genome-assembly--contig:-NODE-553-length-48768-cov-6.094946_pt1 | contig 48768 bp, 25 predicted proteins | sample MGYA00248635_ERZ508505 | MGnify/ENA primary metagenome ERZ508505 (study PRJEB26176, sample SAMN06267871) | marine metagenome | isolation source: Saanich Inlet, British Columbia, Canada | place: Pacific...
TCGAGAGTTTCGCGGATTTTCGCGACGCGGAGGCGGAGGCGGAGGCGGAGGCGAAGCGGGCTCTTCTCGATCCGACGCGCGCGCGCGAAGGCAAAAGCGCGGCGGCGGTCGCGATTGCGCGCCGCGACGTCGCGGACGATCCCGAAACGCACCTCCCCTCGCGTTTCGGCGAAGCCGCGCGCGTCGCCGCGACCCTCGCGGTGTCGCTCAGGCTCCGCGGCGCGAGCATCTCGTCTTGGCGAAAGGGGCGAAAGGGCGATGACGAAAACGAAGACGAAGACGAAGACGCGACGCACGTCCTCGTCGTGACTCCGGATGGGTTTACACGCGCGCCCGCTTCGCGATCGGGGCGTCCCGACGGCGCGGCGTTCGGGGTGGGTCGCGACGCGTTATGGGTGAACGCCGCGTGGGTGCGCGCGCGCATCGACGAGTATCAGCCGGTCGGGTCGTGAGGGTTTCTACGTTGTAGATGTGATCCGCGTGTGATTGTGATTGATGGACGCTTCCTTTCGACGACGACGTCCATGGACGACAATAGACGACGCGGAAGTGTTCGGTGGGAGCGCTTTGAGTATGATGCGTTTTGCGTTTTGCGCGCGAGCGTTCGGGAAAGGAATTTCTCAACCGAGCGGGCGGAGGAGAGAAAGCGGCAGTCGTTTCGTCGTTTCGCAACCGTCCGAAAACGGCGCGAAGGTCTATTTTCTGATTTCTGCGTGCAGAAATCGCGGTTCGCCGTTCCCGCGAAATCTCGAGGCCCCGTGCCGCGCTACTTTGGGTTTTTTAGAGACTGGAAAAGGGGAGTTTCGACGGCACCGCAGACGGCACGCGTTCGTGAGCTGTCCGCCTTTCCCGGAAAAAAAGCACGAGGTGAGGTTGCCTATCTGACTGTGCCTCGGGGTGTCAGATCGGGACGCGAGGTGCCATCCCGCACGTCGGCAGTAGTGCAGTCGACGATGCGCGCGCCCACGGTAGCCATCGACGCGCGGGCGGCGACGGTCGCGGCGTGTCGCCGCGTGCCGCGCCGCGGCGCGCGCGCGGCCGCCGCGAGGACGCGGGCTGTGCCTTCAGCCCGAGCCAGTGCCGATGCCGCCGAGCACGAGCCCTGCGCGGCGCCGACGCCGCTGCACCGCCCGTCGCTTGTGGCCCCCGGCGGACGCGCGCGGCGCGCGCGCGCCGTGGGCACCGCGCGCGCGCGCGCGCGCCCCGGCGGCGTCGAGATCTTCGACGACGTGCGCACGGACGAGCGCGCCCCCACTGTATCCTCCCCGCCTCCCGAGCGCACGGGCTCGCGCTCGGGGGGCTACGGCGGCAGCCGCGTGGACATCTTCGACGACGTTCCCGCCGCGCCCGCCTCTTCTCTCGCCTCGTCTCCCGCGGCGGTCAAAGCCGCGTCGGCTGCTCTCGCGAAGGCTGAGCCCCTGCACGAGCTGGAGGACATCATCCGCGTGCGCGGCTACGACCCGAAAGCCATCGACGAGTACTTCCTGAATCACCCCGCGCAACTGTTGGAGCGCGCGGCGGACGTGACGAGCGCGCTGACCACGATCTGGTGGCTGCTTCGAAAGAAAGACTACGAGAACCTCGTGCCGACGATCGAGCGGCTCGGACCGACGTACGTCAAGTTCGGCCAGGCGCTCGCGAGCCGCGGCGACTTGGTGGGCGCCGAGCTCGCCACCGCGCTCGAGAGGCTGCAGGACGACATGGAAGCCGCGCCCATCGAGTTGGCGCGCGCCATCGTCGCGCAGGAGTGCCCTCGCGTTTTGGGCGTTTTGGACGGCGGCAAGGCCATCGCGGCCGCGAGTCTGTCGCAGGTGTACAAAGGCACGGTCGCCGGGCGCACGGTCGCGGTCAAGGTGCAGCGGCCGGGCATCGCCGCGCGCGTCGCCGCCGACGCCGCGCTGCTTCGCGCGGCGGCGAAGGTGCTCGAGGCCACCGCGGGGCGTCGGTTCAAGGCGCAGGCGGTGGCGGCGGTGGACGAGTTCGCGAGTCGGATCTTCGAGGAGATGGACTTCGCGAACGAGGCGAAGAACATCCGCAAGTTCGACGCGCTGTACGGGCCCACGGGCACGAACAGAAGAGCGCTGCCCGCGCCCGGATACGTGCGCGTGCCCGGGCTCATCCCGTCGCTGCCCGCGACGCGGCGCGTGTTGGTGATGGAGTGGCTGGAGGGCGAAAGCGTGATTTCGCTCGTCTCGCCCAAGCCGGGCGAGAAGGAGGCGTTCGAGGCGGCGCAGGCTGAGCGCGAAGCCTCGGGGGACGAGACCGACTGCGTCGTGACCTGGGATGATGAGATTTGCTCTAAGCGCGAAGCGTCGCTTCCGTTGATCGACCTCGGCATCCGATGCACGCTCTCGCAGCTCATCGAGACGGGGGTGATGCACGCCGACCCGCACGGAGGGAACTTGTTGCGCCTGCGGAGCACGGGCGAGCTCGCGTACCTGGATTTCGGCCTCGTCTCCGAGGTTCCCCCGGAAGTTCGCGACGGCCTCGTCGCGGCGGTGACGCTGCTCATCTTCTCGCGGGACTACGAGGGCGTCGCGTCGCTGTTCGGCGACTTGCAGCTCGTCCCGCGCGACGTCCTGGAGAACGAGTATCAATTCGGCTCGCTCGTCGCCTCGCTCAAGGAAGCCGCGGACAGCGCTCTGGTGTTCCCCGAGGACGCGGCGGTGGACGAGGCGACTCTGAAAAGCGAAACCGAGGAAGAGGCGCGTTTACGCCGAGCCGCGAACGCGGTTCCGGACGTGCGGTTCGACCAACTCCTCGGCGCGCTCCTGGCGCTCGTCCCGAAGTACCGCTTCGTGTTACCGCCGTACTTTTTAAACAACGCGCGCGCGCTCGGGACGCTGGAAGGGATGGCGCGGAGCGCGGATCCGACCTTTAACATCCTGCGCGTCGTGTACCCGTTCGCGGTGAAGCGTTTACTGGCGAACCCCACGGGTTCGCCCGTCCTAAGGCGCGTGCTGCGACAGCTCGTGCGCGACAAGAAAAGCCGCGGGTGGCGGGGTATGAGCCTGACTCGTTTGCGGTACGTGGTGGAAGACGCGGCGGCGCTCACGGGCGTGCCGCGGTGGCACATTCTGCGGAGCACTTTGCGCACGAAGCAGGGCTGGCGTTTGGCGCTGGAGTGCGCGTTCTCGGCGGTGTACTTCGTGATGGGGTACGTCATGAAGGTGGCGCTCTTCGCGACTGGCATCACGCCGCTCGGGATGCTGTACCGCAAGATGGTCACCTTCCTCAGCGGCGGCATTCAGGAGGAGCGCGCGGCGTGACGAGCGCGAGACGGCTCGAATGTTTTGTCTAAGAAAGGTTGAAAGGAAGGATGTCGAAAGGAAGACGTCCCTTGTTTCGGGTTGAGTAGCGTTGGTTTGTCCTTTGTAGTTCACGATATCATCGTCACGTCACGCGCGGTTTTCGAAAGGACTTACGCAAAGTCTGGCTCGTTTTCTTTGGGGGCCATTTTTCCGTTTTTGCCGACTGCGTCGGCGTGCGGCTTTTTCTTTGTGGCCGTACCAGCACCGAGCTGGCAGTTTTTGTTTTTCGGCCAATCACGTTCTTCCTCAGATCGCGCCGGTTTGGTTTTGAGTCATTTCGAGAGCGGCTTTTTTTTTCGCTTTCCTCTGACTGATCGCCGTTTGCGATTTCGTCGTCTTATCCTCTGTAAGCCACCTGGACGCGCACGGCTTGTCCCAAGCGTGGATCGGGCTTGGGGACGCGCGCCTCCGCGCGCGCGCCATTCTAACGCACGTCACCAGACAAGCACCAACATCAAAATGGCTGTCGCCCAGGTTTCCCTCGTCTCCGCCGTCAAGGCCGCGCCCGTCCGCGCCTCCGCCGGCGCCCGCCGTTCCGCCCGCGCGGTGAACGTCGTGGCCAAGGCCGGTGTGGAGCGCTTCGAGGTCGCCAAGAAGGCCGCGCCCGTCGCGCTCGCCGTGGGTGCGTCTCCCCCCCGATCCCGTCGAAGAAGCGGCGATCGCGCGATCGGCGCGCGGTTCGCGCCGAGACGCGCGGCGCGCCGGGTTATCGCGCGGGGCGTTCGATCGCGCGTCCCGATCCGCGCCGCGACCCCGGACGATTTCCGATCCCGCCGGCGGACCCTGGCTGGCTCGGCGCGTTTCGCGAACGATCGCGGCTCGACCCGCGTCCGTCCACCTCGCGAGACCGCGCGCGAGAGAATCGCACCGCGCGCCCGAGAACCGCGCTGACCGCGCCTTTCCCCTCCTCGCTTTCCTCGCCAGGTACCGTGATGACCGCCACCGAGGCGCGCGCCGCCGAGGTGGTCGCGGCTGTCCCCCAGGAGGTTTTCGCCACCGCGGACATCACCCCCGTGCTGTACTTCGGTTTCCTCGCCTCCTCCCTCACCTTCGCCTGCGTCACCTACGTCGCGCTCTCCAAGATCAAGCTCATCTAAGCGCTTTTTCGGAGCCGGTCGAGGGGGTCCGCGGGTGCCGTTCGCGACGTTCGCGAAACGCGCGGACGGTCTGAGACGTGGAGATTCGACGCGAAGCGTCGACGGCGCGCGCGCGCGCGGCGCCGCCGAGTGGAGTCGCGTGTAGTGGACACACACCATTTCTTTTCGTCACCGAACGATCGACGAGACGTTCGAGTCGTCGAGCGCGCCCTCGTACGCTCGCCACACGCCCCATCCCCCGATGCTCCTTCTCTCGCGCCGCGCGGAAGCCTCTCCACTCCCCGGGTCATGTCGACGTTTCCTCGTGAGCCCTTTCCGGCGCGCCTTTCTCTCTGCGTCGAAGACGACGTCTCGACGACGACGAAGAAGACCTCTGAGCACGAGACTGATGACGGTCAAACCTTCTTCGCGAACATCGTCTGGAGAAGACAATTCTTCGGGGGGAACTTGTGCGTCAGAGGCGACCGCACGCCGCGGGTGGTTTCAGGACGTCGCGCGTCTCGGTCTTCTCCCGCGCGACATGGCGTTCTTCGGGCTCAACTTCCTGGGCGACTACGACGTCTTCGGCACCGCCAAGGCGCACACGCTGGAGCGTTTGACCGCCATCCCGGAGTCGAGCTTCGTGGAGGCGTTTCACGCTATGTGCATGGAACGGACGGCGCCTCGGTTGGCGCGGGAGATCCAGGCGGACGGCTCGGCGCTGATGCTGCGCGGCGAGCTTCCGAGCCTGGTGACGCGCGTGCTGGGCGAGCACCCCACCGAGGAGGAGCTCAACGCGTTCCTGACGTTCTTCGACATCACCGCGAGCGGGACGATCGACGTGGGCGAATTCGTCGAGGGCGTGCGCAACATGATGCGACGCGCCTCGGCGCCCGCGAACCCGCGGCGGTACACCAGCCACCGGCGACTCATGGCGGACCGCGCGCGGAACAAAAGGTCGGACGTGGACCCGCAGTCGGCGTACGCCAAGCCGGTGCTGGCGAGCCAGGAGTGCGGCTGGTGGAGCCAGCAGGCGCGGGTCTCCGCGAGCGGAATTCCTCCCATCTACAAGCCTCTGGCCCAGACGGACGTGACGCTGAGAGAGGGACGGAGTCTGCAGCAGTACTTCGGGGAGATGTGAAACCGTTTTTGACAAAACGCGAGGAGAGACGAACGAAGTGTGATGCGATGTATAATACGAACACGCGAACGCGTGAGAAACCACACGGCGTTACCGACTGTGGTGATGATAGGCTATCGTATTGTCAGAGTTGACCGGTGCTGGTCAAAAGCGCTTTTGCGGCGGCGAGGAAGGCGTCGTCGTTTCCGGCGGCGTTCGGCGCCTCGCCCATATTCGCGACCCACGCGTGGACGTCCTCCAGCACGTCCACGTCCCTCAGGCGCGGCAGCGTGCTTTCCCGCGCGGCCTTCAGGCCGGCGCCGCGAGCCGCGACCAGCGAGTCGCGCAGAACCGTCTCCGTGCTCCACGGCACGCCGCGGAACAGTTCTGGCGAGACGAGCGCTTTTTCTGATTCTGATTCTTCGCCCGCCCCCGTCGCCGCTTCCGCGTCTCCGCCGCCCTCGACCCCGGCGTCGCCGCCTGCCCGCGCGACGGCGACGGGGCGCCGCACACCCAGGAGGTAGTACCCTCCGTCCACGGCGGGCCCGAAGACCACGTCGTGGTCGTCCAGCGCCGCCGCCGCGGCGTCGACGTGCGCCGCGGAGAGATCGGGGACGTCGGTGCCCACCACGATGGCTTTCGCGCACGGCCCGCCGCCCTCGCCGCCCCGCTCGAGCGCGCGAGTCAGGGCGTGGCGCATGCGCTCGCCGAGGTCGGGGCTCGCGCACTGCGGCGCGAGGCGCAGCGACGTATCGCCCATCGCCTCGACCCATCGCTGGATGCCCTCCGCCTCGGACGCTTCCGAGAAGCACAGCGTTCGGGACGCCGCGCGCGAGCTACACGCCGTGGCCGCGAAGGCGCGCTCGGCCATGCGCCGGTAGAGGTCCGCAGCCGCGTCGGGACCCACGTCCTTCGCCAGGCGCGTTTTCGCCTTGCCCGGAACGGGCAGGCGCGCAAACAGCACCACCGCGGTGTCGCGCGACATGGCGGGTGTCCCGCGCCGTGGAGTGATTCGTATGATGACACGGAAACGAGGGAAATCCCAGAGACATGTGCTCCGAACCATAACACGTCTATTACGCGTCTTACGATGACGACGCGTACCTTTCGCGTCTTCACGACTTACCCTCCATCCCCGTCGCGCGCGCGACGCGCGCGCACGCCTCCTCGGCGGCGCGCACCCCCACGCCTCCCACCGCCGCGCCGCGCGTCGCCTTAACAAGGATCTTGCCGGCTTCCTTTCCCGCCTTCGGCTCGTTTCTCGCGCCGAGCGTCGCGCCGAGCAAGACGCGCGCCGTCGTCGCCGTCGCCGTCGTCGCCCCCCCCCGCGCGACGAAAGACGCGCGCTCGCGCGTTTCCTCGCGCAGGTACAGCTCCGCGCCGCGCGAGTCGCCCGCGGCGAGCGCCGACGCCGCGTCCACCAGGCGCGACGCGGAAACGAAAGCCTCGCTCTCCGGGTCGAACACCGAGACGTCCAACGCGTCGCGAATTTGTGGGTCGTTCGCCACGGCGCGAGCTCTTCGCGCCTGCGCGTTCGCGAGCCGCCGCGCGGCGGCGTCGGCGCCCTCCGCCGCCGCGGACGCCTTCGCGGCGAGCGCCGACGAGAGCTCCGCGTCTCCCGCAAACGCGCTCGCCTCCGAGGCGGCACACAGGAGCGACGTCGCCAGGCGCGCGTCGGTCCCCGCGTCGGCGACAATGCCCGCGAGCGCCGCGCACAAAGTCGCGGCGCGCTTTGCAAACGCGAGCGCCTCCGTTTTCGACGCGCCGTCTGCTCCGCCGGCGACGACGCGTCGCGCGGCGACGAGCGCGAGGAGCGCGCGCGCGCGTGTCGCCGACGCACACGCCGGGTGATGGAGAATGGCGCGCGCGAGGCGTCTCCCGATGGCGCGCGCGTCCGCTTCGGCGGACGCGCCGGCGCCGGCGGGCGTCGCCGCCAGAGCGGCGGCGGCGGCGGCGACGGCGGCGTTTGTAGTGGATTCCGCGGAGGACACCTCCGACGCGCGCGCGATTTGCGCGGCGTGCGCCTCCGGGACGACGCGCGACGCGCAAAAGCTCTTCAGGCGCGACGTCTCCGACGCGGAAAGCAGCGACGCGAGCTCGGCTCGTTTCAGGACGTCCCAGGGGCGCGCGTGGACGTCCGCGATGGCCACCGCGGTCGCCTCGCGAACGCCCTCGGTGTCCAGAAAACCGCCTGTATCAAGAGGTTTCGAGACGGCTTTCGGCGCGACGGGGAGCGCTTTCGACGGCGCGACGCGCGTCGCGCCGCGCCGCGCCTCCGCGGCGACGGCGGAGGCGAATGCCATTTCGTTCCCCGCGTTTTTCGTTCCCCGCGCGTTCCACGACTCGGCGAGCAAAGAGGCGGCTTCGAACGCGGCGTGCGCCTCCGCGTCGCGCCCGCGCGCCTCCGCGCACAGACCGAGCGCCAGCGCGGCGACGGCGTCGGGACGCGACGCTTCCCTCGCGCGTCGCGCCGACGCGTACGACGCGTTGGTCGACAAATAAGCGGCGCTTGAGGGAAAAGCGCTTTTTCCAACAAGGGAAGAGAGACCCCAGAGCGCGCGCGCGCGGTGCGCTTCGGCGGCGTTTCCGGCGTCGGCGGCGGCGCGCGCCGCGCCCGCCGCCTCGGCGGGGTCTAAATTCGCCGCGTGCAGCATCGCCGTGGCCAGCCACGCCTCTTTTGAGCCGGGATCCGCCGCGCGCGCGCGGTCCAGCGCCGCGCTCGCTCTCTGCAGCCAAAAGGTTTTAATAGACAAAACGGAGGCGTTTCCGGCGGAGGTCGCGTTTTGTTTTTCGTCGTCGTCGTCCATCGAGGAGACGGTCAGAGACGGAGACCGTGTCTCTTCGTTCGAAGAGTCCGAGTCGAGCGCGGCAGTGACGTACAGGCGCCCGAGCGCCGCCCACGCGGGCGCGCACGAGGGGTCGAGGACGGTGGCGCGCGCGAGCGCCGTCTCGCGACGCGCGCGGTCGCGGCGGGTAGAAGCACGTTTCGTCGCGTCATCCGCGCGCGCCGCGGGGAGCGTCCCGAGCGCGACCCACGCCGCCGGATCGGCAGGGTCCAGTTTAAGAGACGCGCGGAGGCACGCGGACGCGTTCGTCTGAAACACGTCGCTCGCCTCGTCGCGGAGCTCGCCGTCCTCGGCGTCCAGCTCGGCGCGCGCGACGCACGCCGCGGCGAGGTCGAACCACGCCGCGGCGCGGTGCGGCGTCGCCAGCACGCCTCGCGCGTACGCGCGCCGCGCCGCGAGACACGCCGACGCCGACGCGCCGAGCGCACCCGATGTGGCCGATCCGCCGATGTGTCCGACGCCAAGCCGCGCGGCGACCAGGTACGCGTCGCCCGCGCGCTTCGCGGCGGCGCGGATCGGCGCGTTCGGGGCGGCCCTGGCGAGCTCCGCCGCCGCCGCCGCGCGCGCCGCCGCGCCCGCCGCGCGCGCGAGCGCGCCAACGCGCGCGGCTTCCTTCGCGCGCGCCGTCTCCGCCTCCGCCAGGCCGAGCGCCGCCGCCGGGTGGCCGGGCGCGGCGGCGAGCGCGGCGGCATGCGCGGCGACGGCGGCGTTTAGGTCGCCCAGTGTCTCCGCCAGCGACCCCGACCGCGTCGACGCGAAAACCCTGATCTTTGTTTTTTTATTTCTCTCGTCGAGATCCGTCGCCGCGCGGTACGCTTTGAGCGCCGCGGAGTGCTTGTCCATGGCGTCGTACGACGCCCCGAGCGCCTCCCACGCCGCCGCCGTCTCCGGCGCGTCCGCGGCGGCGGCACGCAGCGTGGTGCGCAGCGCCGCCGCCGCGGCTTCGTGGTCCCCGCGTCGCGCCGCGATGGGCGCCAGGCGCACCGCCGCCCACGCGCACCGCGAGGACGCCGCCAGCGCGGCGGCGCAGATTTGTTCCGTCTCGCGCTCGTCGTCCTTCGCGGCGTCGCACGCCGCGGGGCCGGCGGTCGGGTCCGCCGGGTCTAACAAAAGCGCGCGCGCGCGGCACTTCGCCGCGCGCGTCTCGTCGCCGCTCGCCGCGTACACCAGCGCGAGGTGCGCGAACGCCGAGGCGCGCCACGGGCCCTCCTCCGCCGCCGCCGCCAGGAGCGCGGCGCGCGGCGAGCCCGGCCCGCGCGCCGTCGCGCGCGCGGAACTGTCGCCGGCTTCCACCGCCTCGCGCCAGCGCGCGATGCCGAGGCGCGCGGCGATGTCCGGGGGGGCGCCCGCCGCGACGTCGTCCGCTTCGGACGCGGCGACGAGCTCGCACGCGCGCTCCAGCGCGCGCCGCGCGCGCGACGCCGCGCCTTCGCCGCCCGCCTTGAGCATCGCCCAGCCGAGCTCGGCGAGCGGCCTCGGCGCGGCGGGACCGAACGCGCTCGCCGCAGACTTGAGCAGCGTCAGCGCCTCGCGAGCGTCGCTCGACGCGGCGAGCCCGCGCGTCGTTCGCGGGCTCGGCGGCGCGATGGCTCGAAACGCCGCGCGCGCCTCCGCGAGGCGCCCCAGCGAGCACAGCGCCTCCGCCGAGACGACGCGAAGGCGCCGCTCGGCTGCCTGCGCGCGAGGCGCCGCGCCGGGATCCCCATCCCCATCCACGGAGGGGCGCTCGCGCTCGCGCAAAGCTTTCAGACTTTTCAAACCGGCGCGCGCGGCGTCGAGCGCCTCGCCCGGTCGGTCCGCCGCCGCCGCAGCCTCCGCCGCCGCGCCCCAGCCGAGAAGGCTGGCGCCGGGAGACGTCGCCGACGCCGTCGTCGCGGCTCTGTTTTCCCTCTCCCTTCCGCCCGCCACCACGGCGTCGTCGCGGCGCAGCGCGGCGACGAGCGCCTCGCGCGCGCGCGGCGGGAAGGCGAGCGCGGCGGCGCGCGAGCCGGGCGCGTTAGCGGCGCGGCCGCTGCGGCCGCGCCCCCCGGGGTCGGCGAGGCGACACCACACCCGCGCGACGGTCGCCGCCGGGTCGGCGGTCGGGTCGCCTTCGGGCTCGTCCGTTTCGCTCGTCTCGGGAACCGCCGTCTCGGAGGACGCGGACGTCGCCGACGCGGCGGACGCGCGCGAGACGTGGTCGCACGCGCGAAGCACCGCGAGAGCGCGTCGGGTGAGCGCCACCGATTCCTCGTCGAAGGCGCGCGTCTCCTCCCAGCCCTCCTCTTCGACGTCCCAGCCGGCGTCCAGCGCCGCCGCCGCCTCCAGAGCGGCGTCCCGCGCCAGGCGTCGCGCTTCGGGCTCGCCACCGTGCCGCGCGAGCAGACGCTCGAGCTCGTCGAGGGTCTCCAGCGCGGCGGCGCCGGCGGCGTCCGCGCCGGCGGCCAGGTCGAGACGCGCCGCAGCGCGACGCGCCATCGCCGCGTCCAGCGTCGCGTCGAACGCGCGCGCGCCGCGCGCGAGGAGCGCGGCTCCCAGCGGGTTCTCCGTTGTGGCGCACGCCTCCGCGTCCAGCAGCGCGCGCACGGCGCGCTCGAGCGCCGGGTTTTTTTTAGCAGCTTGCTTCTTCGCGGCGTCCGCGCGCGCGGCGCGGACATCCGCGGGCGACGCGATGGTGGTCGAGCGCACCGCCTGTTCGGCTCGATCCTCCTCGGCGCGCGACGAAGCCTCCTCCTCGGCGAGCGCGCACCGCGCCGCGCCCTCGAGCGCGAGGGCGACCACGCTCGGTTCGGGTATCGCGAGACTCTCGAGACTACGCGTACTCTTCTCGGGAAGCGCATCGACGTTGATGTTGACGTTTTCGCACGTCTCGGAACCGCGCGCCCGGGTCACGAGGCACGTCCATCGTTCGCGCGCCTCCGCGTGGTTCCCGGAGGCTTCGCACGCCTTTGCCAGCGCCTCGGTCCACAAAACGCGCCGCGCGGGGGTGAGCTGTTTCTCGTCCGCGGGGAGTCGCAGCGCTTCCCGCAACGCGTCCGCTAATACACGCGTAGACTCGGCTACAGACTCGGGAGACGAGTCTAGAGAAGACTGCTTAACCAGGTGCTCCGCCGCCTCGACGGCGCCGCGACGCGCCGCCGGGTGATCGTCTCTGATCTCGGCGGCGACTTTGTACGATTTGAGCGCGTCGCGGACGTCGCCGCAAAAAAACGCGGCTTTCCCGTCAAACACCCACGCGTCGTACGATGTGTCGTCCAGCGCGAGCGCCTCGCGCGTCAGACAACGCGCGCCTGCCCCGTCGCCGGCGGCGAGCGCCTCGCGCGCGGAGGCGAGTCGCTTCTTCAACTCCCGCGAATGCGGTCCGGAGACGTTGGACATGATGGATGTTTTTCTTCTCTTCTAGCGTTCGTTCGCGCCCCAGATTCAGCTCGGGTCGCGAGCGACTCTCCGTCTATCGGCTATCGATCTAAACCTTTAGATCCACTACGGTGGTCGGACGCGGACGTCGTTTACTGGCCGCCTCCGGTCCAGAACATGTGCGCGCCCATCACGAGGCACGACGCGGCGACCCACGGGCTGAGTCTCTCGCCCACGCGCGCGGCTTTCCAGAACAAACCTCTCAGACCGGTGCGGTGCGAATCCATGAGCTGCGGGGCTTTCATCTTGACGTACGTGCAGGTGCAGATGAACAGGAGCAGGGTCACGAGAAACGACTTGAAGTCGAACAGCGCGGACATCGCGCGTCGACGTCGAAACCGTGCTCGGGGGCGCCGCGGCGCGTTCGCGTTTGTGTGCCTACTCGGAAACCCTCTCAGATCTGTGGCTCTCAGATGACATCGACTTCTCGCGTCGCACGCTGCGAGGTGCAAGCCACAACGGTTTTTCCATCAGCCTCGTATGGGTAATCACCCTGAGATGCGAAGAGCTCAGCGCCTAAACTTCGCAACGGAATGCGGACGCGGCGCCACACCGCCGCGCACAGCGCGCGTGCCCCCTACCTCGGGAGCCTCGCCGCTCTCTTCCGCGTCTCCGCGCTCGCTCGAGCCGGCTCGCGACGCGTCCGGCGTTTCCGGGACGCGGGTAGGCGTGGGCGTCGAACGCCGCGATGGCGATCGTCACGAACCAAGATGAGAACCAGGGGGGCCGTGTCAAGACCTCGGACCGGCGGAAGCGCGCGGCGGCGGCGAGTCGCATGAAGAGCGGGGAGAGCACGGGGTGGCAGAACCTCGCGAAGGAGGACCGGGAGTTCATCGCGAACGTCTTCAAGGAGTACGACCTGGACGGGAGCGGCACGATGGGAGAGGCGCAGCTCGCGCCGTTGTTGACCGCCCTCAACGGAGGCGAGCCTCCCACGGCGGAGGAGTTGCGGGAGGTGCTGGGGAAGGCGGACAACGACAAGAGCGGGAGCGTGACCATCGACGAGCTCAAGGACGTGATCAGCATCTGGTACAGGATGTGCAAGAAGAAACCACGGAAGCTCACGTCGAGCTGCGTGGTGATGTGACGTTTTGACGACGACGACGACGACGACGCGAGGGCGCTCGCGCGCGACGGCGTCGCGCGATTGTAAACGCCTTCGACTTGAAACGTAATTCTTTTTCCGTCGTCGCCGCGCGGCGTCGCGCGATGCTTCTTCTCCGTCATCACGCAGTGTTCTTGTCTAATTCACGCAGTGTCTTGATCGCTATGTCCTAATGATACGCAAACGCTTAAACGGGTGACGACTCCTCGAGCTCGTGGGTCGTCCCCCCTTCATTTTGTCCTCGACGCTTTTTCGAGGCAAAAAAAACTCACCCGCCGCCGCCGCGCGTCGCGCGTCGCGTCGCGCGCGGCGTCGCGCCGAGGCTCGGCTCCGGCGACGAGAGCTCCGGTTCCGGCGTCTTTCGCGATTTCTTCGCCTCTTCCGCGCTCCGCCTCGGACGGTCCGCGGCTCGGAACGGGTCGCACCCGCACAGCCCGTGCTTTTGCAAAACCCGCACGAGGTCGTCCCGCGACACAGGCTTGTGCAGGAAATCGCTCAGGCCCTTCTGTACAAACTTCTCCCGGTCGCTCTCGAGCACGTTGGCGGTGACGCCGACGATGGGGCTACGCACGCCGTTGCGCCGCAGCTGCAAAGTCGCCTCGTGCCCGTCCATCACCGGCATCTCCTTGTCCATGAGCACCAGGTCGAACGGGGCCGACTGCGAGCCGTGCTCGGCCGTCGCCGCCGCCGCGCACGCGCGCACCGCCTGCAGCCCGTCGCCAACCTCCGTGACGTCCAGGTCCAGCCGGCGGAGCAGGCGCGCCAGCATCGTGCGCGTCGGGACGGAATCCTCAACCACCAACACGCGCGGCCGGTCCTTCCGATGCGCTTCCGCGTTCGCGGCGGGACCGGGACCCGTCGCGTCGGGCTTTTCGGGACTCTTCGTAAGCAAAAGCCCATCGGGCGAGTCGCTCTCGCCCGGGTCGGAGGCTTCGCGCGAGCGTTTGCCGCTCCCGTCCGAGGTCTCGGCAGACTCGAGCGCGGGAGGCGAGCCGCCTTGGCGCAGGGGAGATTTGCCCTTCGCCGCCGCGACCGTCGCCGCAGGCGCCGCCGTGACCGCTGCCGCGGGCGCAGGTACGTCTTGTTCGTACCGGAACGACCTGTTGTTGATGTTCATGAACGTCCCGGGGCCGGACCTCGAGGCGTTGGCGCGCGGCAGCGCCGCGTTCAGCATTTCAGCGGAGAGGGCTCCCCCGGCGCCCAACGCCGCGGCGCGCCTCCGCTGTTCCGACGCCACAGCCGCCGCCGCCGTCTCCGCCACCGCCGCCACCAGACTCGGCGCCGTCTCGCGCGATGGACCAGCCTCGGCCTCGGCCTCGGCGGCGGCGCGCGCACCCCAATCGCCCGTCTGTGCCTCCAGCAGTCTGTCCCTGGACAGCATCAGCATCTCTCGCGTGTTCTCCTTGTGCAGCCTCCCTCTTTGCAGCGCGGCGGCGCCTACCCCTTGGAGGCTTTCCCGGTTCGCGGTGGCCATGCGGGACAGCGGCCGCGACGGCGGCCTCGATCTCGTCATCGCGGCGGGGCTGTCCGGGATGCGCGTGGCGAACGGGTTGTTCCACGGGCCAGCGGCCGCCGTCACCTCGCCGGCGCCCTGCGCGCGCTCCAGCATCAGGTTATCCATCGGGCGCGTCAGCGCCGGGACGCGGATGATGATCGCCGTGCCTCCGCTTTCGCTCGGGGTCGAGCTCGGGACGTGGCGGACGAGAATCTCGCCGCCGTGCAGCTCGGCGAGCATGCGCGCGACGTGCAGGTCCAGAGCGGCGGCCGCGGGCGCGAACACGCGGTCTTTCGAGGCCGCGTCGCCGAGGAAAGCCTCCTCCGCCGCGCGCTCGTCCGAGCGAATCGCGTCGCTGTCGCACATGCTCCAACGAGCCGCGCGGCGCGCCCCCCCGGCGGCGCGGTGCAACGGCTCGCGGAGCATGCGGAGCAACTCGTTCGCGGTCGTGCACCGCGCGTTCTCCCCGCCGCCCGCGCGGCCGCTCTGCTGCTCGTCCGTGCCTACCTCCGCGCCCTGCGTGGACCGCAGCCAGGCTGCAAACTCGTCCGCGCGCGGGGAATCGACTCGTTCGGCGCGCTGCCTGCAGAGCAGCACGACGTCCACCGAGACCCACTCGTAGCCTTTCGAGTTTTTGCTCGGTTTAGGGTGGAACGTCGCCGCCGCCGTCGCCGCGACGCTCCCCTCCACAGGCGCGTCCATCTGCGTCACGTTCACGGTGACCTGCGTCACGCCCCCGGGGGGCGTGATCCCGGACGCGCTGGCCAGCACGGCATCCAGCGCGCGCCGCAGCCTCGGCGGGTCCACCAGCATGGCGACGCGCGAGAGTCTGCGCGCGACGTCCTGGGGCACGCCCTGGCTCAGGGACGCGCCTCCGCGCTCGAACATCGGCCCGCTCGCCGTGAGCGCGGTGTTCACCAGCGACTTCAGGTCGGTCCACTCCGGCCGAAGCGCCGCGCGCTCGTCATCCGTGGAGTTGTGCAGCAGGTCCACCACGTCGCCGAGCACGCGCTGCACGACATCCATGGACCGCCCCATCAGGTCCGCCGTCTCAATCGCCATCTCCGTCTCCGTCTCGTCCAACGCTATGGGCTCGCCGGCGTCGCGCGGGTTCAGCCTCGCGACCGCCGCGGCGTCGATGTGGTCGCGCAGGCTGGGAATGCCGAGCGAGATCACCGAGAGCGGCACGCGAATCTCGTGGAACAGAAACGCCATGAACCGCTTCGTGTCGGTGCGCGCCTCGCGCAGGCGGTCGGCATCCTCTTTGATGGCGGCGATGCGCGTGTACCGCTCGAGCGCGAGCTCGTAGCGCCGCGAGAGCGTGAGCGTGGAAGCCGCCAGCACGCCGCCCAGGCAGACGAACGCGCGCCAACGCCCGGCGAGCCCGTGCGCGTCGCACCGCGAAAGGATCCACGCCGAGTACGCGCCCGCGATCACCGCCGCCGACCCAACCGCCTGCACGTGCGAGGTGTGTAGCTCGAGGTTGCATGACGCCACCAGCCCGCACAGGCACGTCACGCCGCGGGGCATCAGCCCCGCGGCCAGCCGCGAGGCGTCCGCGAACAGCGTCGGGCCGACGATGCCGGCGAACGTGCGCGCCGAAAACGCGAGCGCGGCGGAAGTCTCGGCGGCGGCGTTTTCGGCGCCGGCGTCGCGCGCTGAGAGAAACGCGGCGAGCTCGGGCACGGAGCGCGCGGCGACGCACACGGCGTGCGCGTACGCTATGGCGATCGCGGCCAACACCAGCTGCGCGATTCGCCACGCGTGGAGCAGGCGCGAGCCTCGCGCGCGGAGCGTCGCCGCCGCCACAAACGCGAAACCCAAGGCTGGCAAGAACTCCACAACCGGTCCCGGTCCCGGGGCGAGCGCTCTGGTGCGCGCGGTCGAGTCCCGCGCGCTCGGAGACCACGACCACGCGGAGTGCGCGGCGCCTTGGTCGTCCTCGGAGGCGGCGACGAGGAAATCCAGTCCGCCGCGCATGACGTGCACCAGGACCGCCGCCAGTGCGACCTGCGCGCCCAGCACCTTGGGCACGAACACGTCCCGGCGCAGGCGCCGCTCCATGAACGCGACGGACGCGTCGAGCAGCCGAGCCTTGGGCTGCGCGCTCGGTCCGGCGCCCCCGGAGTGTATTCGGTGCCGGTCATCCCCCGTCTCGCGGATGCACCGCGCGAAAACGCCGCGCGCGGCGGTAGCTCCCCGGCGGAGGGTCTCGGCGACGCCGTCCGCGCGCATGTTCACGGGTCTCGGCGTATCCCCTGTATCTTTTTCTCCACGTCGGCTGGGCGCGGGAAATCCGCTCGGCCCGAACGCGGGCGCGCGGGGGGGGGGGCGACCGAGGCGCGGGTGCGGGCACCCACGCCTGGTTAGCGGCTAGACAGGGCTAAACTCCGGTCCTCTCTGAGCCGCGCCTGCGCGTGCTTCCCTCCGAAGCGCGCCAAGAATGCGCGTCCCCTCGTCTGCCCCTTAGCTTATGACAAAAAGCGTCAAAAAGCGAATCGTTCGGGGGGCGTTCGGGCGTATCAGGGCGCGCGATCGCGCATCGGATCGCACTTTTGAGTCATGAACCCAGCATTTCTGCGCTTTACGGATCCGAAAATTTTCGCGCCATCAAGATGCCCGCGGCGGATTTCGAAGATTTTGGCGCCTTCGGCGGCGGTCGGTCGAAAGATCGGGTTCTTGGCTTCAACGCACTTGAGTTTTTCCAGAAGTGCCTCCCTCTCCTTGCCAAACAACAACGAACTTGGATCGGAAAATGCGCTCGATCCGCACACTCGCGTGGCGCGCGCGCGCCCAGACGGGACACGGCGATGGCGTCGTCCTCCCGCCGAGGCGCGAGACGCGACGCCGCGGCGTCCTCGGCGTCGCCGCGTGCGGCCCCCGCGGCCGGCGCCGATCTCGAGGCGTTGGTGCGTGAGCTCCTCGAGCTGGAGCGCTTCACCGAGCGCCGAGAGCGCATGCTGTCGCGGACGCAGACGCGCCAGCGCGAGCGCCACGAGCGCGAGCGGAGGGAGGCGCGCGAGCGACTGGAGCGTCTCGAGCGCCGCGAGCGTCGACGCCGCGAGACGCGCGCGCGTCGCGTCGAAACGACGCGGTCGAGAGACGCGCGGGAGGATGACCGCGAGACGCGCGCGGCCGTCTCGTCCCGACGCTCGATGAGCGCGCCGCTGGAGCCCGCGGACCGCCGCGACCGCCGCGGACGCCGCGACCGCCACGAGCGCGAAGGCGCGCGAGACGAGCCCGCGGCGAGACGCGTCTCCGGTGCGTCCGAATCGGCGCGCGCGACGGAATCCTCGGCGTCGAGCGCCTCGAGGTCCGCGACGGGCGCGTCCGCGTCGTCGAGCGCGTCGGACCACGATCGCGCGTTCGCTCGCGACGACGCCCTGGCGACGGAGATCGCGCGGCTCCGAAGGCGCGTCTCGCGCCTCGCGCGCGCCGAGAGCGTCACCCCGAGGGAACATGGGAGAGGCGCATACGACGACGCGCGCGCGCGAACGAGTCGATCGGCGCCGCGTCCGCGCCGCGACGCGTCCGTCTCCGCCTTCGGGCTCGGAGGTTCGACAAACGCCGAGCGCTTCTTCGACGTGTCCTTCTCGTCGTCGTCGCGGCGAGCCTTGGACCGCCGCCGCCGAGCGAGCGCGGAGGGCGTCTTCGCGCGCCACGAGCCTTCCTTCCGCCGGCTGGGCTCGGGCGTTCCGCCCTTCCGGGACGAAGAGGACGGACTCGCGTTTGGGTACGACGAAGAAGCGCGCTTCGGCGAAGACGCGCGCGGCAGCCCGACGCCCAGCCTGCGCCCAGATTCGGCCATCGACTGGGAGACGGAGAGGGAACACCTGCGCGAGTTCCGGGTTCCGGTTTCCGAGTTCCGGGTCCCGCGACACGCGAGAGCCGGGTTCGGCGACGGCGCGACGCCGCGCTTTTCGACGCTGGGCCGCTTCTTCGACGAGCTGCGGGACCTGCGGCGGCGCGGCGCCGACGGGGACGAGTGGTTCGCGGCGAACGCCGCGCGCGCGCGGAGAGACGCCGAGAGACCGCGCGGGCCGTGGCGGGACCCGCGCTTCGCCTCGCCGCTCCGCTCGAGGCAGCGGAGCCGCGACGCCGGCGCGGACGGCGCGCAAAGAAACGCGGCGCGCGCCGACGACACCGCGGACGAGCGCGGCGCATCCCCACCCGAGTCCGGCGCGGCTTCCCCGGGGGGGGCGGGGGACGACCGCCGGATGGCGGAGCCGGAGGCGTCTCCGGCTGGAGACGGCGCGCGCGCGCGCGACGCGGCTTTTTTGTCGGTCCGCGCCGCGCCGTCTTCCGGGGACGCGCGCGTCGGCGACGCGGACGCCGAGCTCTCCCTCTTGCTCTCCGAGCGCCCCGGGTTCTCCGAGATGCTCGCGGGTGTCCTCGCGTCCATGCGATCGCTCCCCGCGGCGGACCTGCGCGAGGCGTGCGTCGGCGTCATCACGGGGACGTCGCCGCGCGCGCGCGCGCCGCCGGCGGCGCGCGCCGCGAGCGGGCGCGGCTCTCCGCGCCCCGGCGCCGCGGTCGGCTCGCTCCTCGGCGGGGACACGTCAGCGCACGAGGAGACGTCCACCAGCGACTCCGATTTCGCGTACGCCGCGTACGCGTCGCTGGAGCCGCCGGAGGCGTTCCCGCGCGGAGGAACCGCGCCCGCGCCCGTCGGCGCGCCCTGGGACGGCTCGGACGTTCCCGAGGCGTCGGCGGACGCCGCCGGCGGCGCCGGCGTCGTTCGCGGCGCGCTCGTCGCGCGGCACGACGCGCGGACGCCCCACCTCGCGGTGAGCCGTCCCCGCGCCGCCGGTCCTGAGAGCGACGAGGGCGGCGAGATCGTCACCTTCTCGGACCTGTTCGGCGGCGTCGCGCGCGCCGCGACGAGCGCGCCGCGAACGACGCCGGCGGCGTCCGCCGACGCCGCCGCGGACCCCCTCGCGACCGCGCCGCCGCCGTCGGCGGCGTCCGTCCCGACGGCGGCGGACGCGGCGGCGCTCGTGGCGCGCCACGCGTCGGCCGTGGAAACGCAGGCAGAGAGGGCAGAGCGCGCGTCGTCGCCCCCGCCCCCGCCCCCGCCCCTCGCCGCGGGACCGGGAGTCGGCTCGCCGCGCGCGATCGCCGCGGCGGAGGACGCCGCGGCGTCCGCGGCTGCCGACTCGCGCGGGTTTTTTCCCGCTCCCGCGGACGCGGCGGACGCTTTTCCCTCGGGCGCGCTCTCCGTCGACGGCGAGGCGATGGCTGGCCTGCTCGAGCGGGAAGAGCGCGCGCAGCGAGACGCGGAGATGTCCCCGTTCGCGGAAGGGGCGCACGACGACGGCGCCGACCTCGTCGACTTCGCCGGCAACGCGGCGTCGCGCGCGACGGCGGCGGCGTCGGCGGCGCTCGACGCCGACGCGGCGTCGAGCGCGGCGCTCGCCCCGGAGGACCGCTTCGACCCCCCGTCCGCGCCCGAGACGCTGGACCAAGCCGCGAGCCGGTTGCCGTTCTCCGAGTCCCTCAACGCGACGCTGCTCGAGGCGCTCGGCTCGGTCGTCGCGGAGGCGGGCGGCGCCGCGGCGGAGGCGGCGGCGGCGGCGGCGGACGCCGAGGCGCTCGAGGCTCGCGCCAAGGCGGATGCGCGCGCGGCGGCGGCGGCGGCGGAGATCGCCGCCGCGCGGGCGCATTCCTCCGAGTCCGTCTCGGCGCGCGTCGGGAGGCAGAACGGCGAGGCTCTCGCGTCGCGCGCGGAGGAGGATGCCGGGTCTTCGCCCGCCTCCGCGTCGACCGCCCCGGACGCGCCGCCGTCGCCGGGCGCGAAGCGGAGGTTCAAAGAACGGCTCAAGATGTTTAACACGCCCGCGAGCTAGTCGCGCGCGCGTTAACCCGTAGTACCGTTAACGCGTTTACTATTCCACATGCCTATGTGTTCGTCTCTATCGTCTACTCATCGGTCGCGCAGGTACGCACTCACCACTCGCCGCCGCCGAGAAAGTGCGCGCGTTCGAACGCGGCGACGTCCCGCGCGACGCGGAAGCCGCCAAAGAGCTCGCGCGAAAACGCAAAGGCGTCTTTTCTGTCGCCGCGCTTTTCGACGCTTTCGTTCGCCTTCTCTCCCGCCGCGGCGTCGCGCGCCGCGCTCGACGCGAGCCGTTTCGCCCAACGCGACACGCGCGTCGCGCCCTCGCCGGGTTCCCTCCGCAGCTCCGCGAGGAGCAACCACCCGAGCGCGAACCGCATCGGGTACCAAACCCCGCCGCGCGGATGCTCCGCCTGGACCGCGTGCATGCCGGCGAGGACGGGCTCGAACACTTCCGGGGAGGGGTGCGCGCGCGCCAGTCGCGCGAGGACGCGCACCACCGCGTGCGCGGTCCACTGTATGGACTGATGCGGCTCGAGCGAGGGCTCGTCGCTGGCGCACATCGCGCGAAGCAGCACGGTGGTGTGCGTCACGGCGCATCCTGCCCCGGTCGCCGCGGCGCGTTCGCGGAGCTTCAGCAGCGGGGGCGGATCGTACGCGGCATCCATCGAGAGCGGAGACACCGTCTGCTCCGCGGCGACGCGAAGCAGAAGGTCCTCGACGTCGGGGGGGGTGAGCAGGCGCTCGGCGTCGTGCACGTGACGTCCCATGTCACCCACCGGAGCGTCCACCGCGCCCTCCGCTCTGGACTCACCAGATCCGAAGACCTGAACTCGTTGTTCAGAAAAAACGGCCCGACCCGTTGGAACTGGAAACTCTTTTCTCGACGGGGTGACAACGACCCGCGCGGGCAGCCGCGTCGCGTCTGGTCGGACGCGAGTGTGCTCGCCGGCATGGGGGACCGCGTTGAGCAGTTCAAGGCTCATCTGAAGGACTCGAAAGGTGCGTCCGCGCGCGTTCACCCCGCTCGGCCTCCGTGATTCCCCACTCGCCCTCTGCTCTTCTCTCGCGTCCGACGCTCACCGCGATCCTCGTCGTCGCGCAGGCAACGTGAAAGCCGAGCTCGACGTGTTCGTCAGTACGAGCGGCCTACGGCTGGTGAAGCCGGATGGGAAGGTCCTGGGCTCGTTCCCGCTGCAGCGCATCCAGGAGTGGAGCATCACCGCCCCCGGGACGTTCAGCCTGTCCGTGGTCAATGGCGAGAAGGTGGTCGGGCTCGTCATCCACGGCGACCCCGACGAGGTGTTCGCCATCATCGACTGCCTGGAGCGCCAGGTGGCGCAGATCCTGGAGGACATGCGCGCCAAGGAAGAGGGAAGGGAGGCGGCCGACGTGAGCAGCCCGCCGCGGCGCATGGCCCCCGAGCCGGACGAACGCGACCCGCCGGCGTTGGAGCCGGTTGCCGAGGAGGACGCGCCGTCGCTCCCTCCGGCGGCGGGCCGCGCGTTCGCGGCGGAGGACGACGCGCCCGGGGAAGTCTCCGAGGAGGACCTGCCCGAGGACCTGCCGCAGGCGATGTCCCCCTCGGAGTTCGAGGACGAGGTGGTGCCTTTCCGGCGGCAGAGCATTTCCGGCGACGAGCCTCCGCGAGGAACTCCGGAGGAAAATAAAAACACGTACGAGGCGTCCGCCGCGGAACGCTCCGCCGGAAACGACTTGGACGCCGTCTCCGTCTCCGACGACGAGTTCGACGTGGACGAGATCCAGCAAATCGGTGATGTAGCTCCCGAACAGAGCACCCCGGAACACTTCGCGAGTCCAAACGCGAGTCCAAACGCGAGTCCCCCGGTGAGTCCCCGGAGCCAAACGAGGCTCCCAAAGAGCTTCTCGTCGCTCCGGCGGTCCGACCCGGCTGAGAAGGAAAAAGAGGAAAAAGCCGCGGAATCGCCGGCGCCGGGTAGGTCGCCGCTTCCCCCCAGCTTCTCGTCCCCGCGAGTCAAGGCGCCGCTTCCGTCCGCGCGCGCCGCGGGACACAGTCCCGAGAGCCGCATGGCCGCGACGATGGCCGCCGCCGCGGCGGAGGAGCTCGGCGAGCTCAAGCGCGCTCTCAGGGACGCGGAGGAGGCGGCGGAGGCGGAGCGGCGGCGCGCGGAGGCGGCGGAGGCGTCGGCTGCGGCTTCGGCTGCGGCGAACGTCGAGGAGGCGCTCGAGCGCGAGCTCGCGGCGGCGACGGAACGCGCCGAGAAGGCTGAGCGCGCTTTGACCGAATCGAAGCGTTTAGTGGAGGAGGCGAACGAGCGCGCGGCGTCGGCGGAGTCGAACTTTGCGGAGCTCTCCGACGCCGTCGCCGCTCGCGACGCCGAGGTTGCTGCGTTGCGTTTGGCGGAGACTGAGCGGAACGAGTTGAAAGACCGCGGGGACACCGCCGCCGCGGAGGCGCTCGCGGCGCGCGCGGAGGAGGCGCGAGCGGACGCGGAGGAGGCGCGGAGACGCGCGGAGGATGCCGAGGCGAGGACTGCGGAGCTTGAACGTCGGCTGGAGGAGTCTACGACGCGCGCGGCGGAGGCGGAGACGCGAAGCGGCGAGCTGGAGGGGAAGGCGGAGGAGGCGAGCGCTGAGGCGGCCGCGTCCTTGGCGCGCGCGGCCGACTTCGAGGCGGCCGCGATCGACTCGGAGAAGAAGGTGGTTCAGTTAACCGCGCGGCTGGAAGACGAGACGCGGCGGCGCGAAGCCGCGGAAGCCGCTTTGTCGACGGCGACGACGCGCGCCGAGTCGGCGGAGAAGGAGGTTGACGCGGCGCGAACCGAGGCGGAGAACGCGCGCGAGAAGGCATCGCTCATCGCCGGTAAGTCTTCGGGATCGCTCATCGCCGGGAAGGCATCCGCGGTGGAAGTCGCCGCGCTCGTGGACGAGCTCAGGGGCAAAGCCGCCGTCGCGGAGGCGGAGCGCGCGACGTCCGCGTCCGAGGCGGCGGCGGCGACGGCGCGCGCGGAGGAGGCGGAGCGACGCGCCGAGGCTGCCGAAAACCTCGCCTCGCAGGTGGAAGCCGCGGCGGCGAAGGCGCTGGAACGCGCTGACGCCGCGGAGAGGGAGACACGCGAGCGCGACCAGACGCTCGCGGACGTGCTCGCGTCGCAGAAAGACCTCGCGGAGAGGGACATGGGCGCCGTGGCGCGCGCGGAGGCGCAGAGGGCGGCGGCGGCGGAGACGCGCGCCGCCGGGCTCGAGCGGCGGCTCGAGGCGGCGGCGTCGGCGCGCGCCGAGGTTGCGGCGAAGCTCGCGGCGGCGACGGCGGAGCTCGCGGAGGCCCGAGGCGAGGCGGAGGCGTCCCGCGAGGCGCTTGAGGACGCGTTCGCGGCTGCGCGCGCGGCGGCCGCGCGCGAGCACGACGCGCGTCGCGCGCAAGTCGAGGCGGAGTCGCGCGTCGCCGCGGCGGGCGAAGCGTCTTTGGCGTCGGCGGAGCGCGCGTCCGAGGCGGATGACCTGCGCGTGCGCGCGGCGGCTGCCGAGAAGAGACTCGAGTCGGCGGCGAGGGAAGGCGCGCGCGCCGTCGCGAAGGCAAGGGAAGAGGCCAGCCGGTGGCGCGCGGAGGCCTCGGCGCTGCGCGCCGCGCTCGAAGACGCCGAGGACCGAGCCGCCTCGGCGTCGCGGCGCGCGGCGCGAGCGGACGCCGCCGCGGCGTCTTCGGGCGCGGCGTCGGGCGCGGCGTCGGACGCGGCGTCGGACGCCGTCGACGCGGAGCGTCCGCGTTTCCCCTCGGCGACCGCGTCTCCGCCTGCCCCGCCTTCGACGCGACCACGAAACCTAGAGGGGAGAGAGGGGACCGCGTACGATCTGCCCCCGAAGCTGCCGCCGTCGCCGGAGGGGGTGGACGCGGTGAGGGGCGCGGGCGCCGCGTACGCCGCGACGTACCACGCGCGCTCTTTCTCGCCCCCCTCGTTCGGCGTCGCCTCTTTCGGCGCCGCGAAGAGCCCGCGCGCGCCGGCGAAGCTCACGGCCGAGTTCCTGGACGCGCTCGGCTCGCGGCTGTCCTCGGTGCGGGACCTGCTCACCGCGCCGCACGAGCCGGGGGACGCGCCGGGGACGGGTTAGGGTCAGGGGCGAGGCGCGGAGACGTCGCGTGAAGACTTTACGAAAGCACAAACACATTTTTTTAAATCATCCGCGCGGCGGCGGTCGCGAACGACGAAGAGACGCGTCGCCGCGTCGGCGCGCGTTTTGTCGCGTCGCCGCGGTGTCGGAACGGTCGAATCGGTCGCCTCGTTCACGCCAACGCCGCGACGGCGGCGGAGACGCGCTCCGCGAAAAAGTCTGACAACCGGCGAAACGCGCCGGTTTCCAAAAATACACTGCTCGTTTTGGTCGGTCGGGCACTTGCTGACTTGCGACTGGATAAAGTCCGTTCGGCACTTTTAGCCGCAGCGCGCGGCCGCCGAGCAACTCGCGCGCGCGCGAGGGAACGACGCGTGGGGCGTCTTCGGTCACGGCCGAGAGGGTCGACGCCAACCAGGCGAGCTCGCGCGTCGCGAGATCGCGAAGGGGACCATGGCGAGCGTGGCGACCGCCAACGCGACGGCGGCGGTGCGCGCGCGTGCCATCGGCGGCGTCCGGAGTCGCGGGTCGGGTTCGTGTCGCGCGAGCGCTCGCGTCACCGCGGCGCGGTCGGCGAGCCGCGCGCAGACCGCCGCGCGGTGGACGAGCCGGCGGCCGGTCTCGAGGGCGGAGGCCATCGTGGACCGCTCCGCCGCGGCCGCGGAGGAGGCGGCGGCCGCGGCGAGCCCGACGTCGCGACGCGCCTTGGGGTTTGAAAATGACGACGACCGGGTGAAGAGCGCCCTCGAGACGAACGTGGCGGGCGCGGACGCGGAACGTCCCGAGAAGACGCCCGTCTCCGTCCTCGCGCAGGAGGCCGGTCTGGTGGTGGACGCCTCCGCCGTCTCCGCGGCGGGCTTCAACGGCGGGGCAAAGATGTCGAAGAAGGGGAAGATGTCGTTTCGCGTCGCCGGCGCGGGCGGCTTGCTCGGGTGCGACCGCGACGTGCGCTCTTCGGCTCTTCCCGGCGCTTTACAGCGCTTGGACAAGAGCAACAAGTACCCCGTGTTGTTCTTCGCGCCGGAGATGAAGGAGTTGGCGCATAAGATCGCGAAAGAAGACGTCGCGGGCTCGGCGGTGGAGCTGGGCGACATCGACTGGCGCAAGTTCCCCGACGGTTTCCCCGACTTGTTCGTGAACGACGCGTACGGCGTCCGCGACCGCCACGTCGCGTTCCTCGCTTCCTTCCACTCCCCCGAGGTGATCTTCGAGCAGATTTCCATAATCTACTCGTTACCCAAGATGTTCGTCGCGAGCTTCACCCTGATCCTGCCCTTCTTCCCGACGGGCACTTCCGAGCGCGTCGAGCGCGAGGGCGAGATCGCCACCGCCGTCACGCTGGCGCGCATCTTAAGTAACATCCCCCCCAGCCGCGGCGGGCCGTGCAGCACGCTCATCTTCGACATTCACGCGCTTCAAGAGCGCTTCTACTTCGGAGACAACATCCTGCCGTGCTTCGAGAGCGGCATCCCGCTGCTGCTGAACCGGCTTTCGCTGTGTCCGGACGCCGACAACATCGTCATTGCGTACCCGGATGAGGGCGCGCGCAAGCGCTTCCACGGCTTCTTCAAGGGCATGGAGGAGGTGGTGTGCACGAAGGTGCGCGACGGCGGGAAGAGGCTCGTGAAGCTCAAGGAGGGCGAGCCCGCGGGGAGGCACGTGGTGATCGTGGACGACCTGGTGCAATCCGGGGGGACGCTCATCGAGTGCCAAAAACTCCTCGCGAAGCTCGGGGCGCTCAAGGTGAGCGCGTACGTCACGCACGGCGTTTTCCCGGGGAACTCCTGGGAGCGGTTCACGTCGAGCGGCGCGGGGGGGCAGGGCTTCTCCAAGTTCTTCCTCACGGACTCGTGTCCGCAGACTGCGAAGGCGGTGGAGGGGATCGAGCCGTTCGAGATTCTTTCGTTGTCGCGGCCCATCGCCGAGGCGCTGCACGTGTGACGCGTCGGACGACGCGGAGCGACGCGGCGCGGGCGACCATTTTTTAATATCAACATCTACACTTTTACGAGCCTGCGTAGTCTGATGGTCGGTCGGGCAGTCGGGCGTCGGACACTTACTTTTTGGCAAGATCCGAAGAGTGCCGCAAACACAGCTGGCGCGCACGGGGACGGAGGGCCGCGCGTTTCCCGTCTCCGCGCGCGCGCCCTCGGCCGAGCTCGGACGGGGATGCCTCGCGGCGTCGATGATGAGGCGAGGCAGCCCATCCTGCGCGCCGCGGAGGGTGTTTCAAGCTCGGGTGCCGAAATCTCGTCAGGCCTCCGCGCGCGCGCCCCGAGCCGCGACACCGCGGCACCCGTCCCCCACGGCGACCCACGCGAGGTTCCTCGCTGGGGCCGTGCGGGCTCGCGAGACACCGCGAAGGACGCGTACGCGGTCTGGTGCGAGCGGCACGGCGCGCCCGTCGGCGTCGCGACGTGGCTCGTGGTCCTCGCGGCGTTCGGATTCGCGTCGCCGCTGTCGCGAGCGGACGCGTCTCCCGCGACGCGCGCCGCGTGCGCGGCGCTCCTCTGCGCGTCGCTCATCTCCATGGCGCTGGTGAACCGGCTCGACCCCGGGATCGTCCCGCCGTCCCCGACGGACGATCCCATCGTGGAGACGCTCGACGCCGCGGTCGCCGCGGCGGGCGATGATCCCCACGCGTCGGGCGCTGAGAGCGCTCGCGCCGCGGCGTCGGAGCCCGCGACGCTTCCCGGAGGCGTGCGCCGGGACCCCGTCACGGGGCAATACGCGCGGCTCGTCCTCGCGGGAGGCGGGAGGTACGGCGGCGGCGACGTGGCCGACGTCGAGAGCGGTCGTGAGAAAAACGCTCCTCACGGTCTCCGCGGAGACGCTTCCGCGTTCGCCGCGGATGAAAACCGCGTCGCGTGGGACTGGTCTAAATGCGAGCGATACTGCCGCACGTGTCGCGTGTGGCGCCCGCCCCGCGCCGCGCACTGTCGCGAGTGCGGGTGGTGCGTCGAACGCTTCGACCACCACTGCGGCGCGCTGGGGAACTGCGTCGGGAGGGGGAACCACGTTTGGTTCGTCGTGTTTCTGTGCTCGGCGTCGTGCGTCGCGTGTTTGCTCCTGGTCGAGTCCGTTCGCGCGCTGCGCGATTTCGAATGGCCTTCCTCGCGGCGCTCGTGGTCGGATCCGGGGTGTTTAGCGCTCGTGGCGGGGGTCATCGTCTACGGCGTCTGCGCGTGCATGTCGTGCTTCGCCGCCTCGCACGTCTACCTGTGCCTGTGCGACGTAACGACCAAAGAGATCCTCCGGCCGAAGGGAGGAGTGAGGCGCGGCGACGCCGACGCCGACGCCGACGCCGGGGCGCGCCGTCTCGAGAGGCTGTGCGGGGCTCCCCCGGACGCGGGCGAGCGCGGCCTGCGTCGGTGCTTGAGGCACTTCGCGGACACGGTGACGTGCGCGGGATGCCAGCTCAAGAGTCGCGTGGAGAAGCGCTTCGAAGCGAGGCTGGAGAGTCGAAGGCAATAGAGCCGCTATGTAGGAAAATTTTAGACAGTCGCGTGTTGTTTGTTCGTCCGAAAATCGCACGCGACGATTGCGCGTTCCAAATCGAGCGCCTCGCCAGATCGCCCGGCGCGACCCGCGAGGTGCGCTTTCGGGGTGTTCGGCCGAGCGGTCCGCGCCCTCGTGCGATACCCATGAAGCTCAGGGTGAGCCTTCGGCCCACCGAGGCGCTGGGCCAGGAGAAGGGTGAGGTCGCGACCGCGTGCGTGGACTGCGGGAATGGCGAACAAATCTTGCGCTGGCTCGCGTTCGCCGCGTGCGACCGCGTCGCGCACCTGGCGAACCTCCCCGCGGGCACGTTCGTCCCGCAGGCGGTGATAAACCGCGAGGGCATCGTCGAGGACGTGGACGCGATGATTCGCGCGCGGTACGCGGACGGCGACGGCGTCGTCGTGCGCTTCAGCCGAGGCCCCGAGGCGTTCACGGTGCGGTGGGAAGGCCGACCGACGACGCCGCCGGCGTCTGAGACGCCCGCCGCGAAGGTGACCGACGACGGACCGGCGAACGGCGAGCGGTCGCGCGAGCTTCCGCAGACGGACGAGGAAGCGCCGCACCACGCCGCGGGCGTGGCGTGGCTCGAAAAGAGGCTCGATTTCGACGCGTTCGGGATCGGCGCGCTCGTCGGCGACTCTGGGGCGTCTTCTTCGCGAGCGAACGCGCGCGCGGAGGAACTCGCCGCGGCGCGCGCGGCGCTTCTGGCACACGCCGGGGGGCTCCAGGCTCTGTTCAAGCTGTACGAGAGCGACGGGGACGTTGAAATGCGCGACGTGGACAAGATGAACTTGGAGCAGTTCCGCCGGTTCATGGTGGACGCGAAGGCGATCGAGTTTGGCCCGCAGACCATCACGGCGGCGGACGTGGACGCCAGTTTCAACGAGGCGCTGAAACGGAAGGGCGGCGAGAAGGAACAGAAGGGTGTCGCCAAGACGCTGGACGCGATCGCGTTCCTCGTCGCGGTGTTCCGCGTCGCCGCGAAGAAGTACGACCTCGCCGTGATCAAGGCCCCGGACGTCGGGTTCGCGGAGCTGCACAGGCGCCTGGACCACTTCGTCGAGGCGCACGTGCACGAGTTCCTCTGCGGCGCCTTCGAGGAGATGCACGAAAACCTGGCGCGCGCCTTCGCAGACGAGGACGCGCGCGCGGAGATGCAGAAGGCGCAGCGACTGATCGCGCAGACCACGAAGATGTGCATGCCGCGCAGGCCGCCGGGCGCGGAGTGGAGCGTCTACGTGCACGATCTGACAAAAAACGCCACCGAGTGGGGCGTGCTGGGCGACGACGCCGACGCGACTTTGCCGGATGCGAGCAAAACGCTCGGCCGGGCGACGAGTAAGTCCGGGTCTGTGAAGGCGGAGGACGCCGCGAGGACGTCCGCGGAGAGCACGTCGGTGGAGGGCGAGGGCGCGCTCGCGAGTGGCGACGCCGCGCTCGCGGAGGCCTTCGATCCGGACGCGCCCGTGCGCGTGGACCTGCACGCGTACGCGCAGGCGGTGATTGACGCGAAGCAAAACGTGGGGGACTTCAAGCTGTTCAAGCCGGAGGAGGCGCCGGCGCGCCTCACCGCGGCGCAGTTCGAAAAGCTGCTCCTGGCGCTCGCCTGGCTGCAGTACGGCAAGCGCGTCGCGCGCGCGAAGCGCGCCGAGGAAGCGGCGGAGGCGGCGCGCGCCGAGGCGGAGGCGAGGCGGCGGCGCGAGCTCGCCGCCGAAGAGGATGCGCCAAACGACGCGTCCTCGAGCGATTCCGAAAAGGATGACGTTCCCGGGGGCGCGGCGGAGGAATTCGTCGGCGACGCGGCGCGCGGCGACGCGTCGCCCCCCTCGACGACAACCGCTTCACCCGCCGACTCCAAGTACGCCACGCCTTCTTTCGCGGAACACCTGCGCGAGTTCCTCGTGGACATCTTCTACAAGACGGGCGTCCTCGCGGAGCTCTCCGAGGACGAACACGACTCGGAGCCCGACTCGGAAGGCGACCCGGACGACTGGTCCGACGAGGAGGAGGAGGAGACGGCGTGATCGCGCTAATCGCGTTTTGACGAACGCGGCGCGCTTTTTCGTCATATGCGCTTTTTCGACGCGCCACGCGTGTCGAGCTCCACCGCGACTATCACAAATACAGTGTATCACAAACACTTTTTCGCCGTCTACGTCAAACCCCGCAACACCGTCCACGGAGCGTTTTCCGTTTTCCGTCCCGCGGCGTCCCCAAACTCGTCCTCCAGCCTGCGCAGCGTGTCGCGCAGCGCGGCGTCCCGCGCCGCGCCGCGGAAGACCGTCTCGGCGTGCGCCACCATGAGCGCCTGGCTCACCCCCCGCACCTCCGACTCGGAGGCGCGGCCCTCCTCGCACACAGCCCTCTGCACGAACGTGGCGTTGTCCAGGAACTGGAAGTGCCCGGCGCCCGCAATCTCCACGCCCCAGCTGTCGCCGCTCGCCGCGCGCGCAAAGTCCAGGTAGTTGGCGCCCCCGGGAGCGCAGTCGCCGCCGCGCTCGCCGCCCACCACCACCAGCGGCGGCCCGCCATCGCCGCGCTCGCGCATCGCCGCGAGCGCGGACGGGAACCCCGCGCCCAGCGGCGCGTACACGGTGTTGTCCACAGGGTCCAGGAGGCACGCCGCGCGCACGCGCGGGTCCTCCACAGCCTCCAGCGCGGAGATTTTACCGCCGCGCGAGTGGCCGACGAGGTACACCCCCGCGTTTTTGTCGTCGCCGGCGGTGTCCACGAGCTGGCCCAGTAAAACGTCGGACTGCGCCCAACCGATGAGGTCCCTGATCATCGCCGCGCTCACCACGTCGTCAAGCGCGTTCCCAGCCACGTTCTCGCGCTTGTTGTACTGCAGCACGACGTATCCCCACGAGCACAGCCGCCGCGCGTACGACGCGTACTGCTCGGCGTCCACGAGGAACCCGGCGGTGAACACCGCGAGCGGGTAGGGGCCTCGCGCGCGCGGCGCGTCCCCGGGGACGTCCCCGTCCCCGGAGACGGCGCCGACCAGGGGGAACATGGCGTCCGGGAGCACGGGAGGGGGCGTGGGTACGTACGCGTCGATGCTGAGCAGGCACGCGTCGCCGACGCACCGCGGGAAGCAACTCACGCACGTGTGCTCGAGCTTGGGCAGCCTCTTGACCCCGTACGGCCCGCGCGCGGTGTAATCCGCGCTGGGGCGCGACGTCGAAGGCTTGGAGTCGTCTTCCGCGCGGGCCTCGAACGCGGGCGCGCTCAGCAGGCCCGCGGTGAGCGCCGCCGCGGTTCCCAGAGCCTCGCGGCGACCGAGCCCGGACGCGGGGAGCGCAGGCGGTGCCGACGAAGATGTCGCCTCCCCGGTGTCGCCGGGGTCGCGCGCGCGCGCGCTGACGGCGGGCAAACCGCGTCGCGACGCGCGCGCATCCGCCCCACGCGAAGATATCCGTCCCCGAGGGACGGGCGTGTGGACCCTCGCCGGGGCCGCGCGCGCCATCGGTGTGGATTGCAGGGGATCTCGAAATCGAAGTTCGCGATAACGCGTGAGACGGGCTTGGTGCCGGGCGTTGTTACAATTGCAATTTGCAAATTTCGCGTCCACTTGTCACCTCGCGTCCTCGGCGCGCGGTGCGCGCACGGCATCGGACCGGCGCCATGTCGGACGCGATGATACCGGTACGTCGACCTCCATCGCGTCGCACGACCCTCCCGCGTGCCACGTCGGTCATTCCCGGCGCATCCCGTCCGTCCGAGAAAATTGCGAAGAGAATCGCCTTCCCTCGCGCTCCTCGACACCTCCTCGGTCGCCGACCTGCCTGACATCCCCTTCCCCTTCCCCTCCCCAGCTCGAGAACATGCTCGTGGAGTTCATGCAGACGCAGGACAAGCGCTCCGCGCACCAGGAGCGTTGCATCGGGGACATGTCTAAGCAGCTCGGCAAGCTCGCGAAGGCGGTGGAGACGCTGTGCGGGGCGCTGGGGCCCGCCATGCGAGACAGCATCAACGGGACGCTCGGCCCGCAGATGAGCGACCTCCGCGATATCGCCGCTGAGACACGACGCGCGGCGAGCGACTTGAACGCGGCGGCTGCGATCGCGCGCACGCAGCCTCCCCCCTCCGCGGCGTACTACGCGCCGCAACTCAACTCCCCGGGCTCGCCGCTCGGCGGGCCCGTGCCGCTTGGCGTGCCCGCCGGCGCCGCCGCGCGCCGCGACGCCGCGCTCCTCGCGACGGCGCTGGCGCCCGAGATCGAGCACATCGTCGCGGAGGCCATCGAGCGGGGCATGTCCCTCGCGGACGACGCGGACGGTGCCTTGCCGGCGAGGCGCCTCGAGACGCGGAGGAGGTACGGGGAGACGAGGGAGCCGACGACGGCGGAGACGCGCGACGCGCGAAGGATACCGGCGCGCGACTCGGTCCTCCGCGACTCGCCGCGCGTCGCGAGCGGGCAGGACGAGGACCGCGAGTCTGACCGGCGGCAGAGGGCGCGCGAGGAGCGCGAGGCGCTTCACGCACGCGAGTCTCGCGAGGAGGAGGACGCGAGGACCCGCGAGGCTCGAGAAAAGGAGGCGGAGGTTCGCGAGCGCGACCGCGCTTTGTCGGAGTCTCGCGAACGTCGCGCGAAGACGCCCGCCGTGAACTCGCGCGCGTTGTCGGAGGAGGAGACTCAGAAGATCCACAGCGCGATCCGGTGGAACAAGCCGCTGGGTGAGCTCGCTTCGATTGTGACGGACGCCGAGCGCGCCAACTGCGAGGACGCGAGGAACGGCAACCGGCCGATACACATCGCCGCGCAGAACGGGTTCACGCCGATTTGCAAGCTGCTCGTCGCGAAGGGCGCCGAGATTAACGCGGTGAACGCCAAGGGGAACACCGGGCTGCACATGGCGCTGGGGTACGACTACGACGAGTGCGCGGACTTTTTGGTGAGCTGCGGCGCGGACCTACTGATCAAAAACGCGGAGGGGCACGCGGCGAAGAACGGGCTGGAGGGGGACAAGGGTCCGGATGGATACGTCGCGCCGCTGGCGGAGCTCCGGGAGGCGCGGACGCCGGAGGAGAGCGTGGCGGCGCTCAACCGCATCGCGAAGGAAGGCTTGGGAGACGCCGACAAGGCGGCGCTGGTGCAGTGCGGCTTGCTGAAGAAGAAGAACTTCCCGGAATCGTGGCCGCCGAACGTGCAGGACGCGTTCAGGAGGCTGATGATGCAGATGTAGCTTGTAAAAAGCGCTCTCCGACTGAAAGAAGGCGCGGCGCGACTTTTAAGAGTCCTCGCCGTCGCGCTCGTCGTCGGCGTCGTCGTCCAGCGAGTCATTTTCGTCATCGTCGCTCTTTCCTCGCGGCCCTTCCACGACGATATCGCCCGTGCGTATCATCTCGTCCATCGCCTCGCCGACGAGCCGCGCGTACCGGTCGAAGGGCATGCCCGCGCCGAGCGGCGCGCGCGCGAACGCGGCGGCGCCGCCGGAAACGGCCTGGACGCCGGGCGCCAGGCATCCGCGCAACATCTCGCGCACGCGCGCGCGCGCGGTGTCGTCCGGGACGTCCGGGGGTACTCCGGAGGACCACCTCCACGGCTCCACCTCCGACCGCGCATCAAGGTCACGTACCGGATCATCATCAGGGTCATCAGGGTCCAAAATGCTCGTCTGGGTTTCTCTCGTCTCGGTCGCGGTTGTTTTCGCGCGCGTCTCCGGCTCGGGTTCCGCGTCGTCGGCGGCGGCGGTCGCGCGGGCATCCCCCGAGGCATCGCCGCCCGCGTTCGCGGATACGGTCACCGTCTCCATCATGGCCATCACCTCCGCGGTGGTCATGAGCTCGGCTCGCGTCGCCGCTTCCGAGGGGACACCCGGTCGCTCGAAAACCTCCGGGTGCGCGTCCCGCGTTCCGCCCGGGTTCCCGTCGCGCGGCGTCGTCCGGGTCGCCGGCTCGGGGGATATCCCGAGCATCGCCCTGAGAGACGTGCGCGTTTCGGACGCGCCAGGCGCGGTCGCGCTGAGCCAGGGGCGCAGCACGTCGAAGCACCGCTCGGCGTCGTCCAGGTTGGAAAACTGAAACGCGAACATGACGCGTTCGCGCGACGAGGTCGACGCGCGGGTCTCGCCGAAGGAACACAGACGCTCGTTCTGCGTCTGCCTTGAGGAGAGCGTGGTCGGGCCCACGACGAGGAGCGCACGGAGATCCGGCGTGCGCGCCACGAGCGCGTCGCCTCGCTCGAGGTCGACGCTCTCCAGGCGCTGTCCGCTCGCCAGCACCGCGAGCTCCGTCGTGCGCGCACCGGATCCTTCCCCTACGTTCCGGAAGCATATCTGCAGGGTCGGGGGGACGACGCTCGAGCCGCTCGCCGGCGGCGTGTGGAGCCTCCAGACACCGTTCAAGCGGCGACTTACGGTGCCCGGCCACGCCGGCGTCGCCGATGAGGAAGCGCCGTCATCGGTCGCCGCCATCTCGCGAAGGTCGGCTCGTCGCGATACGCGCGTCGCGGGGACGGCGCCGTGTGGAGTGGCGGCGGGCATCGCGTAAGGCGCTCGCTCAGGCGCGGCTCTGAAAAACCCTCTCGGAGAAGACGCGCCGCTCACTTGGAAAAAAACCGCCGACAAGTGTTTCCGCTGCACTTTTTGCAGCGCGCCGCCGCCGCGCTCTCTCTCCCGGTGGTCGCGCGACTCTCCGGCGCCATGCTGTACGTCGTGGGCCTCGGCCTCGGCGACGAGAAGGATATCACCGTGAACGGCCTCGAGGCGGTGAAGAAGTGCGAGCGCGTGTACCTCGAGGCGTACACCTCCATCCTGGGCGTGCCCAAGGAGCGGCTGGAGGCCATTTACGGCCGCGAGGTGGTCGTGGCGGACCGCGAGTTCGTCGAGCAGGGCATCGACGGCATGCTCAACGAGGCGCTGACCATGGACGTGGCGTTTTTGGTCGTGGGCGACGCGTTCGCCGCCACGACGCACAGCGACCTGGTGCTGCGCGCCAAGGGGCTCGGGTGCAAGGTGAAGCACATCTACAACGCGAGCATCATGAACGCCATCGCGGGGTGCGGGCTGCAGCTCTACCGCTTTGGCCAGGCGGTGTCCGTGGTGTTCTTCACGGAAACGTGGCGGCCGGACTCGTTCTACGACCGGATCAAAGAAAACGCGCAGCTCGGTTTACACACGCTGCTGCTCTTAGACATCCGGGTCAAGGAGCCGAGCGTCGAGGCGCTGTGCCGCGGGAAGAAGGAGTACGAGCCGCCGCGATTCATGTCGTGCGCGACGTGCGCGCGACAGATGATGGAGGTGGAGGAGACGCGCGGCGAGAAGGTGTACGGCCCGGACAGCATGTGCGTCGCGGTCGCGCGCATGGGCCAGGAGGACGAGCTCATCAAGACGTGCACGCTGAAGGAGATGTGCAACATCGACATGGGCGGGCCGCTGCACAGTATGGTGCTGGTGGGCGAGACGCATCCGCTCGAAAACGACATGATCGAAATGCACAGAGCCGCGCCGCACGATTTCCTGCCCGCGGACCAGGTCCCGAGCCAGTACTTGTCGGACTTGTGAGGCTGAGGAGAGACGGGACACGCGTATCATACATAACGGCGGAGGGGTGGTCGAGACGCGGCACGTGGGATGTGATTTTAATAAAGGATTCGGATTCGCGGCGCGACGAGCGCGTCGACGACGACTTCGACTCGACGCCGCCGCGAACCTTCAAAGGCCTCTCGCTTCCTCGTGCGCTCACGTGCGCCCCCTGAGGCACTCCGAGGTGCACCTCTTCGCGCACTGGTCGTTCCAGGACGGCACCGAGTGTGGCATGCTGCACACGCTCCGCTGGCACGCCTCCGTGCACGCGTCGGTGCCGGAGGAGCCGCACACAGTCACGCACGTGTTCGGCGTGGGATCCTGTCGTCGACGACGAGTCGTTTTGCGGGTTCCGGACAGAAACGGATCGCGGTCAGCATCGTCAGTCGCGCGCTTCCCGACCGAAAGACGCGCGCGCGGAAGGAGACGCGAAGAGTGAAGTGAAGGAGAGCGTATCCGGGCGCTTCGCGTTCGCCGGTCCCGACGCGACGCCGCGACGCGAGACCAACCCTAAGAATGCTAAAATATCTGCGACGGTTGGACGAGACGACGCATCGAGCGCGGACGCACCTTCGACAGGTACCCGAGCCGCTTAATCAGGCGGTCGGACGAGCACACGCGCTCGCACGCGAACGCGGTCTCATCTCCGTCCCCGTCCCTCCGCCGGACCTCCTCGTCCCGCGGGCCCTTCTTACGCCGGAACGTCCTCTGCAGCACCAACGCTCCGAGGCCCACGGGAGCGGCGATGAAATACGGCTGCACCATGGCTGCTCCGCGACCGCGCGCGCGAGGTCACCGGACGCCTTTGCTCTGTCCCGCTGCGAGCGCGAGAGCGAGCCAACCTCTGGGGTCCGCCCAAAGACGCCTGCGGCTGTTGTGGCCCGGCGACGAGCGATCGCGCACGTTTGAAACAAACGAGGTGCGGGACGCGACTTGGCGCGGTTTTTGCTCATGCCCGATGCATCTGACTACAACTTGTACTGTCTGACTGATTGCTCATATAAAGGTACGAGTTGTCCTCGAAAAGAGCAAGTTGGGGCAGGAGCGATTTGACGAAAAGACCGCGACGCGAGTACCTAAGGTATATTTTTGCTTCATCGTCGTGGTCGCGAACGCGCCGCGCGGTCGGCTACAAAATCCCGTTCAGCACCCTCTGGTAGAAGTCGTACTGCCGCGTGCACCACGCGTCCATCGAGTCCGAGACCATGGACAGCATGATCTCCACGCATTGCTCCTCCGTGTTCCCCAGGTTGAACCGCCGCCGTAAATTGCTCAGGACCTTGGGCCCCGCCTTGAAGCACGGACATCCCGACGCGCTCATCATCTCCACCAAACTGATTATGCGCTCCGCGTGCTTGCGCACGGCGAGGTACCCCTGTATGCACAGCACCTTGTAGTAGTTGAACGCCTCGGAGGCCATGCCGGTGTCGTCGGAGTCCATCACCTCCAGGTACTCGCGAGTCAGCTTGAACGGCGCGCTCTCGAAGTTGATGCCGCCCGGACTCGTGCTCAGCATGAAGTTGAAGTCGATGTGTATGAGGTGCCCGTCGTCGTGCAGAAGGATGTTGCCGTTGTGCCGGTCCTTCACCTGCAGGATGTACGTCAGCACGCTGTACCCCGCTAAACTCTCCACGAAGTTCCTCTGCGCGGTGCGGAACCCGGGCGTGCCGCCCTTCCCGAACTTCGCCTCGAAGTGCGCGCGAAGCGACGTGTCGCGCGGCGCTCGGCTCTTCACCGCGTGGATGGAAGGAGCGTCCGTCACCGCCTCGATGAACGCCGTCGTCGTGCTCGTCGCGATGACGTCGAACGGCCGTAACCATAAAGGTAAACCGCTGTCCGCGTAGATCTTCGCGAACGCGCGCGTCATCTGCAACGCCAAGAGTTCCTGGCGGCAGTTATCGCCCGCCTTGATGATCACCGGCTTTAAAGCCCATCCGGGCAAGTTCCCGTACGGACTCGACAAACGCACGCGCTCGACTTTGTCTTCCCACCGCTCGCCCAGCCCGCCGGCGCTGCGTTTCCAGGGAGAGGGCACGGCGTTGTTCGAGCCCGAGCCACCCGCGCTCCGGGGACGCAGAGGCGACGTGGGCGCCGCCACGGGAGGCGCCGTCGCGTCGCGCGCCTCCGCGGGTGGCGCCCACGAGCTCCGCCCGCCCGGCAGGTTGACCCGGGTCGCCATATCCGCCAGGCCCACGTCCGAGGGCGTGCGGTGGTGCCCGCCGAGCCTGGGCTGCCCGGGCGCACCCTTCGAGGGCGCGGGGTTCTCCACGAACAGCGTCACGCGCACGGCGCGCGCGTCGTCGCGCGGGTCGTCGTCGCTCTTCCCCGACAACGAGCTCGCCGCGCTGTTCCGCCCGCTGGAAACCGAGATGGCCGCGCGGACGACGGGCTCGTCCCCTTGCCACACCTGCGCGAGCGCGACGTCCACCTTCTTGGAGATGCTCTCGAACGACCTCGTGCGGATATGCGAGGGCTTGACCCCAGCGGCGCCGCCGGAGAAGAGGCCGCCGCCCCGCGCCGCCGCGACGGCGGCGGTGGGCGACACCGCCGCGGGCGTCATCGCCGGCGACAGCGGAGGTTTCCCGTTTGGGTTCAGCGTCGAAAGACCGTTTGTTTGGCTCGTTCGCCTCAGCGCCTCCACGCCCTCGGGCGGCGCGGTCGCGGTGTCCTCGTCGATGCAGTCGTGCGCGTCCGACAGACTGCTGAACGAGCTGCCGTTTCGGGTCAGCCCCCGGACGCTGTCCCGCCGCGACGCCAGCCCGCCGGCGAAGGCGTTCAAGCCCGGATGCAGCGGCCCGCTGTTCGAGGAAAACGTGGACGCCGCAGAGCTCGACGTCCTCATCTCCGCGAAGTCGTGTCCGCCCGACCCGATCGCGCCCGCCAGGAAGTCGTGCGTCGACCACAGAGGGGTGGACATGTCGTGCAGCGGCAGCGAGTCGCTCGATTCGCGCGAGTGGCGCGGTGTGCTCCCCGTTCGCCGGCTCACAGGGCTCCCGTCGCGACTCCACTCCTCGCCCGGCGCGGCAATCACCTCGAGGCACAGCAGGTACGGCGCCTTCTCGCGCGAGTTGAGAAGCACGGCCTCGCTCGCGGGGATGCGCACCACGCGCGCGTGCGTCTCGCCCATGGGGAACATCACGCCCGCGCCCGGGGCGTGGCCCAAAATGAGCGCGTCCGAGACGCTCTCTATGCCCTCTTTCAGACGCGCGTGGCGCCCTTCGGGCGGGAACACTTTGCTGAGCTTCGTGGACAGCCCGCACAGGTCCTCCGCCAGTTTCAGGGTGGACGCGAACGTGTCCACGCGCTGCGAAGACTGCATTTTCGGTTCGGAGTCTTCGTTCCGTGCGTCGAAAGTCGTGCCCTCCTCCCGCCCGGAGACGCTCGCCCGGCTGAACCCCGCGGCGAGCGCGTTTGTCGGCGATCCCGGCTCCTCGGAGAAGGCGTCGGCGGCGTCGGCGGAGGCTGCTCTGACGCGCGCCATCCCCGAGAGCCGCGCGGACGCGCGCCCCGCGACATCGTCCATTCGCAGCGGGTGGTCCAGCATGGGGGACATCTCCGCGAACGGCGGGCGCCACTCCCCCGCGAGCGCGGCTTGTTCGCACGCGTCGCGCAGCGCCATGATGGGCCCCGGCTTTTTGGAATCCCCGGCCGCCGCGGCGAGCAGCCAGCAGGTCTGCGTCCCGAGTCGTATGCTCCGCGCGCACGCGCGCACGATGGCGCGTTCCAGGCTTTTGTGCGGGCGCATGATCTGCAGGGTGATGATTTGGTTCAAGTACCGCTCCACGCGTTCGTCCGAGAGCGAGAGCAGTCGGTTGCACAGGTAATCAACCACGCCGTCGTCGTTCGTGCGCCACAGGTTGGATATCGCGACCCACTCGTCGAAGTGCTCGCTCTCGAAGAAACGAAGGAGCACCTCGGTCTTACCGTCCGCGGGAGGCGCGGGGGGGGGCGGGGGGGGGCGCTTGCGCGCCCCCGACGACTTAGACGACATCCTCTCTCCTCCACAACGGATCTGCGTCTCACTGCGCGAAGTCCATCTGGTGCCCGCTCAAGTAGCCGAGGGGAAGTGGCCGGCCGGTGCGGTCTGGAGGACCACGTGCGCCGCCGCGTACGATGCCGCCTCGGGAAACGCGCGGATTCCTCGAACGCCGCCGAGCTCGGCGCGCGCCTGTCGCTGCCGGTCCCGAACGAGGTGACGCTCGCTCGAGGGCTCGCCGCTGCCGAGCGCTCGCGTTATGCCTCTTGAACGATTTCCCGACAAGCTGTCAGCCCCACAGATCTCGTTAGCAATCCGAACACATTCCTATAAACGACACGCAGTCATAAAAAAATACACAGTGCCGTTTTTTTTTTTTGGGTTCGTTGACTCTCGAGATTTCTGTTCTTTCCGATCCGCAGGAGAAAAGCGCTCGGAAAAGAAAGAACTTTCCGGAAACAGTCACCATTCGTCGCGTCACTTTTCCGAGCGCTCCGCACGACACCCACCAGCTCACACCATGCAGATTTTCGTCAAGACTCGTACGTCCTCCCCCAGTCTTTCCATCGAGAACCCCGTCTCACCTCCTCTTCGCCTTCACCGCGGCGCGGCCGCCGCCCGCGCCTCGGTCGACCGATCCGAGACGGATTGATTGTTGCATTTTCGATCGCGCGTCAATTGCGTCCCCTCGCATTCGCGCTTCGCGACGACCGCGCGCCACCGCGCGGCACCCCCGCTGACCGTGCGTTCGCTTCCCCCGCGCCACACGCATCCTCGATCGACGTCCGTCCATCGAACGCAGTCACCGGCAAGACCATCACCCTGGAGGTTGAGTCCTCGGACACGATCGACAACGTCAAGGCGAAGATCCAAGACAAGGAAGGCATCCCCCCGGACCAGCAGCGCCTGATCTTCGCCGGCAAGCAGCTCGAGGACGGCCGCACGCTCGCGGACTACAACATCCAGAAGGAATCCACCCTGCACTTGGTGCTGCGCCTCCGAGGCGGGCACTGCCAGGTCCCGTGCGGCATCTTCGACGATCCCGCGTTCGTCGCCGAGATCAAGGAGGCGTGCGCCACCATCCGCAAGGCGATGGTGCAGATCAACGAGCTCGGCACGTCGACGCCCGCGGCGCTGAACCAGAGCACGCGCTGGGTGATGACCAAGGAAGAGCACTGCGGGAAGATCATCTCCAAGGTGGCGGAGTACGGCCTGTGCCAGCGCGTCAAGAACGACGGCACGGTCTTCGCCTCGCCCGAGGACTACGTCGACGCGCTCAAGGCGCACCACGCGGTGATGCAGGCGGCGATGAAGGCGAAGCAAACCGTCGACGTCGCCGGCGCCGACGCGCTCGACCACGCCGTCGCCGACTTCGCCAAGATGTACGTCAAGTGACGGGACGGGAGCGGCGGGACGGCGCGACGAGCGAGGCTGTGAGGGCGCGCGGGGAAGGCGCATCGCCGAGGGGGACCGTGCCGCGCGCGCGTATTCGTTATCGATGATACGACGGATGGACCGAAAAAAAACGCGAAAGTGATATCTCGTCTCCCCCCGCTCGCCCTTTTCACCTTTAGTGAACCGCCGGCGCGAAAAACCAAACGCTCGAGTCCCGCTCCGTCGCGGCAGTTCGAGGGCGCGGGGGCGACCGGGGGTGGGTCGCGGGTCGCGCTTACGGCGTCTGCGGTCGCTGCGGCGCGGATGGCGTCCGGTGGCACGGTCGGCGATGACCCCGCCGGGTCCGACGAGGGGCGGAACCGGAGCGGAGTCGGCGCCTCGAAAAAGATGACGTGATTTTTCTCGTTTCGCCCGTCGTGACGCTTCTGCGTTGCGACACCGATGACGGCGACGCTATCCCGGGCCATCGCGGGTTTAGCGTCATTCGCGCTCACGGTACGTCTCACGCGCATCCCGTGCTCCGCTTCGGATCCGTCTCCAACGGGCGCTCGTTTTTAAACGTCCACGACGCGATGATTACCAAATTACTTGATCTTATCAGACAGGGGCGACTCCGCCGTCGCGCAGCCCCGCCCCTCCGGGGTGGCAGGAAGCCGACGGCTCGCAGAGGCGCCTCGCTGATGAGAGAGAAACATGAGCGTCATCCGGACGACCGTCCCGTTTTCGCGCGGCAAACCTTCGCACTGCCCGTCGTTTTTCTCCCTGGGGCGACAACTCACGCGAACATCTCTCCCTCTCGCAGCGCCGAGCGCGCGATCGAAGCGGGAACGGGGCGAGTCGAGGCGACGTCACGAGAGCACGAGACAGAACACGATGCTGCATATCCTGGATACGTCGTATTGGTAGTTAGTTTTAGTTTTGTTTTCTGCTATCTCTTCTATTTTTTTGGTCGGGGACAGCCCCTTTCGCGCGGCGCGCGCATTGGTTTGTCGCGTCGCGCCGCGCATTTCTAGATCAATTCCTCCGCGCTGCGCGTAGTAGCATTCCGTCCAAAGCGGCTATTCCTGTCTTCGTTCGGCGGACTCAACATTCCACATCCTTCTGGTCCCGTTTTCATGCTTTCTCTCCGTACATAGTATGTATTCTTGCCTTCTGTTCACAGTTCTTGGTACACCCCACCGAGACGAGGGACGCGGCGCGTCGGCGCGAGGGAGTCGCTCAGCCGTGGATGGGCTCCGGCTCCTTGGGCGACGGCGTCGCCGTGCCCTCGTCGCGCGACGCCTCCGTGCGCGCGCGCTTGGAGGCCATCTCGGCTTTGCGCCTCGCGGTCTCTTCGTCGCGCGCGCGCTTGCGCTCAGCCTCTTGCTTCTTCTTCGCCTCGCGTTCCTCCATCATCTTGCGGACGCGTTCCTGTCTCTCCTCCGCCTCGCGCGCGCGCTTCAGCTCGCGCTCGCGCGCAGCCTCCTCCTTCTCCCTGCGCGCCTGCTCGGCGAGCAGGTCCTCACCCTTCACCGTGCCCAGCTGCGCCGCCTCGCTGACGTCGATGAGCATCGTCTTCGTCGAGCCCTCGCGCGCGCGCGACAGGAACGACTTCGCGGAAGCCGCGCCGCCGCGTCGAGGCGCCGAGTCGCGCAGAAACGACGGGCTGGGCTTGCGCGCCGGCGGTGCGAACATCGACGCCGCCGCGCTCGGGGCGGGCGGGCGGCGCGCGGCGTTCGCGGACGCAGCGCGCGCGGCGAGGTCGGGGTTACTGCTGGCGTGCGCGAGGCTGCCCTTGTGAGAGCTCACCGTGGGAAGCCTGCGCTTGGGCTCGCGGCGCGTGCGGAGCGTGAAGTGCGCGTGCGCCGGCGCCGCGTCGGGCGCCGGCGCGCCCGCCGCGGCGAGCAGGCGGGGCGACAGGTACGTTTCCTGCAATCGCGAACGTGTGGGGGGGATACCACGGGTTGAGCGACCGGCGAATCGATTCGGGCTCGTCGGGGCCGTTCACGTGTGAGGCGCTCGTCGACGTCGCATTCGGAAATCGAGCGCGTCGACGACGAATCGAAAAACGCTTTCTCGTCTCACGCGAAAACGACACGCGGAGATTGGCATCCGGAAGTCGGTCGGGCATTCACCTCGAGCGGTCGGAAGGTGTCCGGCGTGCCCTCTGCCTGAATCTTGCTTCTGATGGACGCGAGAGCGTCCGCAACCTTCGCGAGTACGGAGGAGAGGAGGACATCAGTCTGCCGTTCGTCGTTCGCGTTCGCGAGAATAAATGTCGCGGCATCGCGCGGTCCGAATTAGGGTTCGCGCGACTGAGACCGGAGACGAGAGACTGACGCGACGTCGACGAACGTACCGCAGGCACGTCCTGCTGAAGCTGTCGCAAGTCGAATCGTTCCTTCAACCCCCCCAGCGCGCGAGCGATGAGGCTCACCCACTGGTCCTTGTCGTCCACGGCGAGATCCACGAGCACACGAATGTCCTCGCTTAAACTCACGCGCTGACTTTGCCGCATGAACAGGGTACCTTGCAGCGCGCCTCTTCGCGCCTGCGGCTCCAGCCGCGCGAACTGGTCACAGAGCGACCCGAGAGTCTCTTTGTTATAGTGCACGCCGGCTTTCGCGGCACCCCACGGCTCGGAGAGAATCTTCTCGACGTTCCGGTCGAGGAGCGTCCCTCCGACGTGGCCACTTCGCGGGAGACCCGCCATTGCCATTCGCTTTTCCCGCCCTCTCGCTTAACACTTCACCCCGAACCCCTTCTCTTCCCCCCAAAAATAAAGCGGCAGCCCCCTGCCGACTTTATGAATCCCTTGTTCCGCCGTCACCTACCGCACACGAAGCCGGGACCTTATGTCGCGGCGCTCACGCGTGGTGGTTGACGGTGGGGGAATGGCGCGGAATCTCGCGGGAGCGAGTTTAAGGGCGCTCGAGTTTCGAGACACGACGGGCGAATCGCGTGCCGGCGTGCGGAGCGCGATTTTGCCGACTCTCCGAAGCCACAGCCACACTTTTCTTCACCGAACGCGTTAACCGTCGGCGCCACAATCACAGTCGCCGCCCGATCAGACACCGCGTGTCTCGTCTGTCGCCATGATCACCGCGGCGGACATCGACCCCACTGCCATGAACTCGCCGAAGTTCAGGCTGATTGCCGTGCAATGCGTGCGTCCCCGGCCCGACCCCCCCGAGAGACCCGCTCGCGAATCGCGTGTTGGGAACGAGCGCCGATCGAGACGCGCGGCGCGGGTGTTACCCGCGTCGTGCGTGCTGCGGGGTCGAGGCCACGCCCCCGGGACGCCCTCGCGCGCATTTTCGACACCGCAGGCCCCGGTTCCGCCCGTCACCACGCGGCGCATCTCCCCGCGAGCGCGCGAGCCGGGCCCCGCGCGTGTGCCCCCATCCCGACGACGACACGACTGACCTCCCCTCTCTCTCCGTCCCTCTCCTCCGTCGCCGAGACCAGCTTTTCGCGGTCACGACGTTCAGCGCGATGGCGTCGCAGCACCGCGGCTTGGCCGGTCCCGACGCGATGACCCTGGAGGAGTGCGGCCCGCTCGGGTGCGGGTACTCCAAGTTCGGCTCGTTCAAGTACCTGGTGGCCATCTTCGCGCTGTACTTCGTCTTCACGCTCCTCGCGATGAGCGCGTATTTGCTGCAGAAGGTCCCGCCGGCGGTGACGGAGTTCGGGTGCTACACGCTGTTCAACGTGCTGATGTTCGCGGCGTTCGTGATGTGCGCGACGGAGTGCAACACCACCATCGTGGACCCGGAGTACCCGGTGTGCAAGCGCGCGACGGGCGCCAAGGCGGCGGTGGCGTTTTCCTTTCTCACCTGGGCAGCGACGTGCGTCTCCATGCTCTTCACGTTCAAGGAGTGGCGGGACGCGGGGTACGAGAGCATGCCCGGGATCCCCTCCAACTTCGACTACATGCCGGGGAGGGGGAACGCCGCGACCACGCAGACGTTCGCGTGAGTGGTGGTGGCTTTTGGGGGGGTACCGTAGCGAGGACTCGCGTTTGATCGATTTTCACGCGTCACTGTCTTTCACCTCTTTGGCCTTCGAAAAAAGGTGCGTCGAAGGATTTCGACTTTGGCGCGCAAACGCCAAAACATTCATTTTTTGCGGAAAAGCTCAGACCAAAAAGCCATACGCGACTTCTCCACGGCCCAGCCCGCTCCGCTTTTTTCCGCCGGTTCACGACGGCCAACCATTCGCGATCTTCCTGACGTCGACGTCGCGTTTTTATCGCCGAAACGCGATTCGCCGCGCGTCGGTGCCGCGACCGCGCCGTCCCCGGCCCGCACTCTTCCGCACACGATCCACCTCCCCCTCGCAAGCGCACGCACGAGCGTCCGCCTCGCGTCCACCTCCGTTCGAGTCCAGCACTCGTCCCACCGCGCTCGTCTCGAGTACCCAAGCGCGATGTCTTTCGCAGCCGCCTCCACGATGGGCAAGGCGCTCGTCGGCGTGCCCGTCGTCGCCAAGAAGTCCTCCGTGCGCCAGATGCGCGCCTCCTCCGGGCGCCGCTCCGGCACCAAGGTGGTCGCCATGGCCGGCGCGGACGTCATCAGCGCCACCGCCGTGCGCTGGATCCTCGCCGCGCCCACCATGTACGCGATCGTCTCCTTCAACGAGTACGTCACGCACAGGTACTACCAGCACGCCGAGTTCAACAAGACGGATTGGATGAAGAAGCTGGCGTGCCTGGTGACCGGTAAGAAGGAGGCGCCCCGGTGCGACGGCGGCGGACACATCGAGCACCACGCCGAGACGCTGGACGATATGTCCCTGAAGACCGACCCCAAGTGGCTCCAGTCCGCCCCCGCCAAGATGCTGGAGGATTCCAAGTACCGCGGCACGGCGTTTGAGTACGACGTCACCGGCCTGATGGTGATGCAGATGATCCCCACGTCTGTGCCCGTGCTGGCGCTGATGGGCTTCAGCCTGCCCGCGATGGCCGGCCTGATCCTCGGCGCCACCGCGCTGCACGCGCTGGTCTGGAACTCTCTGCACCCCGCGATGCACGGCATGGAGGACATTCCCCTCTCCGACGGGCTCAACTTCCCGCTCTGGCTCGGGAAGGCGCTGCGCAAGACGAGCTACTACGACTGGCTGTACAAGAACCACACCGGCCACCACGTGTTGAGCGGCCGCGTCAACTACAACGTGTGCTGCCCCGGCATGGACCACGTGCTCGGCACGTACGTCCCGGAGGAGGAGTGGGCGCCCAAGGCGCGCATGCCGGCGGGCGCTGAGACGCGCGACCCTTACCCGGCGGGCGAGTACAAGGCGCGACTCCTGGAGCGCCTGGAGAAGGGCATGGTCGAGGCGGAGCTCGTGAACGGCAAGGAGCTCGAGACCGTCATCGCGGCGTGATGGGAGAAGCACGGAAGGACAGAAACGAAACGGTTCACCCTCGCATCTCTCGTGTATATTATGCTTCGTGCTCCTATAGAGAAAAGAAGGGCGCGCGGGAGACGTCTCTCGCCTCGCCTTGGTAAATGATTTTTTAATCGGCATCGACGGTTCACTCTCGCGTCGATCACTTGTTCTTCATCCACGCGTCGATCCACTCCTGAGCCTCCTTCGCGTTGCCAGCCGCGTCGCTGCCGGCAGCGGGGGCGTTCTTCTTCCAAGAGTCGATCCACTTCTGCGCGTCCTTCGCGTTGGCAGCCGCGTCGCTCGCGGCGGGCGCGGCGGGCGCGGCGGGCGCCGCCTTCGCCGCCTTCGCCGCCGCCTTCGCCTCCGCCTTCGTGGGAAGCTCGGTGACCTTCTTGCCCTCAGGAAGCTTAGGATCCTTGGGCTTGTTGAAGAGGAACGAGAAAGGCGCCTTCTTCTCGGCGGGCGCCGCCGCGGTCTCCTTCTTCTCAGCCTTGGGGGCCGCAGCCTTAGGCGCCGCCGCCTTGGGGGCGGCGGGGGCGGAAGCGCCGCCCGCGGTCCACGCGTCAATCCACTTCTGCGCGTCGGCGGCGTTGGCGGCGGGGTCGCTGGCGGCGGGCGCCGCGGGCGCGGAGGAACCTTCCGATTTCCACCCGTCGATCCACTTCTGCGCGTCCGCCGCGTTGGCGGCGGGGTCGCTAGCGGCGGGCGGCGCGGGCGCGGAGGCGGAGGAACCGCCCGCCGTCCACGCGTCGATCCACTTCTGGGCGTCGGCGGCGTTGGCGGCGGCGTCGCTGACTCCCGCGGCGGGCGCGGCAGCCTTGGCGGCGGGGGCAGCCTTCGCCGCGGGGGCGGCTTCCTTCTTGCCGAAGGAGAACAGACCGCCCTTGGCAGCCTTGGCAGCCTTCTTCTCCTCCCTCGCCTTGATCGCCTCGGCCTTCTTGGCCTCGGCCGCGGCCTTTCTGTCCTCGTTCGCCTTCTTCGCGGCGGCCACCTTGGCCTCCGCCGCCGCCTTCTTGTCCGCCTGCTCCTTCTCGTACGCCTCGATCTTCTCCTTCTGCGCGGCAATTTTCGCGTCGGCAGCCTTCTTGGCGGCGGCAGCGGCAGCCTTCTTGGCAGCCTCAGCCTCCTTCTGGGACTTCTCGAGCGCGGCGGCCCTGGCCTTGGCCGCCTTGGCCGCCTCCGCCTTCTCGGCAGCCTCCTTCTCGGCCATGACGCGCGCGAAGATGTCCGCCTCCGACTCGACCGGGATGGCAATCTCCTCGATGAGAGAGCCGTTGTCCTCGACAACCTCCTCGACCTCCTCCTTGACCTTCGCCGCCTTTTTCGCGGGGGCCACTCTGCGGCCGGGGAGGTTGATCTTGGGGAAGCTGAACCCGGCGAACGGGTTCTTGGGCGCCGCCTTCACCGGCTCGGGCTCGGGCTCGGGCTCGGGCTCGGGCTCGGGGGCCCTCACCGGGGGCGGGGCCGCCTTCTTGGGCGCGGCGGTCGCCTTGTACACCTTGCGGTCCGCGGCAGAGAGCATGGTGATGATGGAGCGCTCCTCGTTCTTGGCGGCGTTGATGGCGCGCGTGGCGGCCACCTTGGCGACCGAGTCCGCCTCGCGAGCCACCTTCTGGGCGCGGTTGAACTCGACGCGGGCCGCCTTCTTTTCGGCACCCTCCGCGGCTTCAAACGCCTCCTTGGCGAGGTCGAGCTGTTCCGCCGCGTCGGCGGCGTCGCCAGCGGCTTCCTCCGCAACCTCGTACGCGGCGGCGACGATCTCCTCCGCCTCCTGCGTGGCGAGCGCGATGCGCTCTTCCGCGGTTTCGGGCACGTAGTCGTCCTCGGGCTCGGGCTCGGGCGCCTTCTTGAACAGCACGAACTTGGGCTTGGCCGGCTCGGGCTCGTACTCGTCCTCGGGCTCGGGCTCGGGCGCGCGCTTCATCTTCATGGTGCCGCCGAAGGAGAACATGGGCTTCTTGACCGGCTCGGGCTCGGGCTCGGGCTCGGGAGCCGCCTTCTTGGCGCCGAAGGAGAAAGCCTTCTTCGCGGGGATGTCCACCGGGGGCTCCTTGTTGACCGCCGCCTTCTTGCCGCCGAAGAAGGACTTCTTCACGGGCTCGGGCTCGGGCTCGGGCTCGGGCGCCTTCGGGGCGAAGAAGGAGAAGAGGTTGGGCAGCTCGGGCTCGGGCTCGGGCTCGGGCTCGGGCTCGGGCTCGGGCTTCTTCTTGCCTCCGAGAGTCGCGGCGCCCGCGGCCACGGCGAGCGCCGCGCCGGCGAGGAGGGGAGTCGAGTCACCCGAGGATTCAGACTTGGTGGCCTTAGCAGCCTTGGCAGGTCGGGCGGCGGCGCGCTCAGCGGCGGCGGCCTCGCGCTCGGCCTTGGCGGCGGCAGCCTTCTCCGCCCTCTCCTGGGCGGCGGCTTCGCGCGCGGCGGCGGCCTCAGCGTCCTTCTCGGCCTTGGCGGCGGCGGCCTCGGCATCCCTCTCAGCCTTGGCGGCGGCAGCAGCAGCCTTCTCCTCAGCCTTAGCGGCGGCGGCAGCAGCCTTCGCCTCGGCATCGGGCGCGGCCGCAGCCTTCTCAGCCTTCGCCGCCTCTCTGGCGGCGGCCTTCTCGGCGGCGGCGGCCTCGCGCTCGGCCTTGGCGGCGGCGTCCTTCTCAGCCTTCGCGGCGGCGGCAGCCTCCTTCTCGGCGGCGGCGGCAGCGGCGTTCTCGGCCTTGACAGCATCAGCAGCCTCCTTCTCGGCG
>ENA-OUOG01000554-OUOG01000554.1-marine-metagenome-genome-assembly--contig:-NODE-554-length-48751-cov-5.435222_pt1 | contig 48751 bp, 28 predicted proteins | sample MGYA00248635_ERZ508505 | MGnify/ENA primary metagenome ERZ508505 (study PRJEB26176, sample SAMN06267871) | marine metagenome | isolation source: Saanich Inlet, British Columbia, Canada | place: Pacific...
AGGGAGCTCCCCGGCGGGTACGGGTTCGGAAGCTCGACGCTTAATCGGTGGATCGAGCAGAACATGGCGAAAGACGCAGCGGCGGCCGCGGCGGCGCCCGCGCCCGACGACTTACGACGCCGATGAGAGCAACGCGCGAGCGAGCGAACTCGAAAGGTTTTTCGACGTCGTCGGATTGTTGTAGTTCGGCGTGGGTCCCGAAGTTCCGAAAAACAAAAAAATGCTTTCGCGTCATCACCGTCGCTCTCCGCGTGCCTACAACCACGCCGGTCGTTCGCTCGCGCTGTCCTCCCCCCACCCCGTGGACGTGCTGTACCGAGACGCGGCGTCGCTCCCGTCCCCGGGGATCCCTCCGTGCGGCCGCGCCGCGCCGCGAGCCGGTTCCAGTCGAACTTCGGTCTCGAAAAACGACACCCGCGGATGGTCCGCGGCGCTCCCCGGAAAGTCGCCCTCGCCGCTCAGCGCGTTTCCGCCCGCCGCTCGTCCGCCCACGACGCCGCTTCGCGGGTCCGTCGGGTTCACCAGCGCGCCTTTCGGCGGACCCCGAGCGCCGTCACGCAAAACGCGCGCCGCCTCCGTTGACGCGACATCCTCCACGCGCGGCCAGGGCGTTTCCGGAAACATGCTTCTCAGCCAGACGTCGCGGTTCAGTCGGCGCACCTCCTCGGCGCTCTCCCTCGGCCGTCGCTCGAAGCGGTCCTCGGCGTCGGCGCCCAGCGTGGCGTGCGCGTGGTGCGTCTCCGCGGCTTCGCGGATCAGGCGAGTCAGCACATTCTTGTGCCTCTCCGGCAACGTCGCGTCCAGGTGCGCGGCGTACTTCAGCGCGAGTTCGCGCAGGCTCTTCCCCTCCGCCGCGCGCAGCCCGCGCGCGCCGGCTTCGATGTCGTCCAGATCCTCGGGGTCCACCACCGAAGCGTAGCCGAGGAGGTACTCGAGCACCGTCTGCGCGACGCGCGTGTTTTGCCTAACAAGGTGGATCGCGCGGTTCGTCACCCCGAACACGGAGTCGTCGTACGGGTCCACGGTGGTGAGCAAACCAGCCTTCTGGTGCGCCGCCAGGGACGTCTCGGAGCTGAGCGCTTTTGATGGAGTATTTTCCTCTCGGCTACGCGACACGAGCGAGCGCGCGAAGCGTCGCGCGGCCACCGCTCCGGCCAGCGACGCGTCCGGCGCGGGCGCGTCCAGCACCAGCGCGTCGTTTTTGCGTTTGTCAGCAGACGCGCGACTTTCGTGTGTTTCACCCTCGACGAGTGACTCTTTTTCGACGATCGCGGCGTCGTGCTCGCTTTCGTCTTGGCGCGAAACGCCTCCGACGACGCGGCTGACTAAAAACGCGGCTTGCACGAGCCCGCCCTTCGGTTTCTTTGTCGGCGGCTTGTGTAACTCGCGCGCGGTGCGAATAAGCCGACGCGTCAGCCGAACCTCCTCCTCCGTCTTCTGCTCGACGTACTTGCGGCATCGGTCCTGGATGTGCTCGCGCGCCGCGCGCGCCTTGTACACCGCCTGGAACGCGGACATGGGGTTGGCGGAGTTGAGTTTGCCCGCCTCCTCCTCGGTGGGCACGTTCGCGAAGCACGACTCGAGCACGTCGGACGCGAAGGCGTTCATCTTGTCGTAGTCCTCGCGCACGTCCCCGTTCGCGTCCACCTGCGTGAGCAGGCCGGAGGCTTGCGTCAAGTCCTGCAGCAGCAACGCGCACTGGTGGCGGTCGTACGTCGCGACGTGCAGGTCACCGATGTCCACAGCCCCGGCGTCGCCGCGGCGTTTGCGCAAGGACGCGGTGTGCGTCGCCGTGACGCGCGCGATGGCTTCTTGCAGCACCACGTCGGGACGCGCGAGCGCGTCCTCCTTGGAGAGGGGTTTCGGGGCGGCATCATCCAAGAGCCATGGCTCATCGCCGCCATGGGAGCCGGCGACCGCCGACCCCGCGCGCGACATCGCCGCTGGCGCCCTCGGCTCTGTCGAGATGGTCTTGGACCTGAAAACGCTTCGTGGTCCGACGGAAAGAAACGGCGGGCAAACGGGTATTGCGCGGAAATGAAGAGCGCGGCAATTCGTATGGGCATTCAGTCTGCGGGCTCCGCGTTTTGCGCTTTTTCCCCGCTGGCTTTTGGCGGTGGGCGCTCCATCGCGAGGCCCGGCGCACATTGGTTCGCGCGCGAGGCTCGCTCGGCGCCCGCGACGCGCACGCAGGGCTCAGGCGTTCCACTAGGGAGCTCGCACGCGTTCGGGCGGTCGTGCGCGCGCGCGCGGTGGGTGGAGCGCATCGGGAAGACTGTGGGCGCGTGTCGCGGGAAGAGGCGGTGAAAAAAACCTAGAGGCGTCGATCACGGACGTCTGGCCATGGCCGCCTCTCAGGATCCGTTCCTGAGCCTCCCCCGGCTCGCCGGGCGGCTCACCGCGGATCTGATCTCGCGCTCGCCGCAGGGCCTGAACGCGTGCGGTGAGTACGAGCTGGATGTGCGCGGGCACAAGATCGGCGCGGTGGAGAATCTCGGCGCGACGCAGAACCAGTTTGACGCCATCGACCTGAGCGATAACGAGATCGTCCGTTTAGAGGGGTTCCCGCAACTGCCGAGGCTGCACACGCTGACGCTGTGCAACAACCGCATCGCGCGCGTCGCCCCGGGTTTACAACACGCGCTCCCCAATCTCGCCACGCTGACGCTCACGAACAATCGCGTGACGAGTTTCGGCGACGTCGACGCGCTCGCCGGGTTGAAACGATTGAGCCGATTGTCGCTGCTCGGCAATCCGGTGTCGCAACGGGAGGATTACCGGCTGTACGTCGCGCACGTGCTGCCGAGCGTCGCGGTTTTGGATTTCAGAAAGGTGAAGCAGGCGGAGCGGGACGCGGCGCGGAAAAAGTTCGGGGGGAAAAGCGGTGAAAAGGCGCTCGAAACCGCGCGCGCCAAGACTTTCGCGCCGGGCGTTTTGGCGGAGACTGACAAGTCAGACTCTCCGACGCGTCAAACCGGCCCGACCCCCGAGCAGCTTTTGGCGCTCAAGGCGGCCATCGCGAACGCGGCGACGCTGGAGGAGGTGACGCGGCTAGAGCAGGCGCTCACGACGGGGATCGTGCCGAGCGACATGCAGTTGTGAGAGTGTGAAAAAACAGAGGTATTCGTACACGTTTATGGTACACGCGCGTCGCGTTTGTAGAGCGCTTCTTTTCTCGCGCTCGGGAGGACGTCTTTTCGTCTTTTCGCGCGGCGGCTTTATTTATTTTTTGGCGTCTTTGTTTCTTCGGCGCGGCGCGCGCTCATGCCGTCGGAGCGCGCTCCGCCCGCGCGTCAAACGACGTTTGACGCTCACGCGTCCCGCCCGGACGGTTCCGGGGAGGGCAGCTCCCCCCCCGCGAGCGCCTTGACGAACGCGATCAGAACCTTGGTCTCGTCGACGGTTTCGCTCGTGAAGCGTTTGGCGATGGTTTCCACCAACGCGCGCTTCTCCGGCCGCGAGTCGTCGTCGCTCGAAAAGCGCTCCTCGCGTTTCGCGCCGCTCGTCGTCTTGTCCGTTGCCGTCTGAGAATCGGTCGCGTCATCGTGTCGCGGAATCTTGTAGTGCTTCTCTTTGATCTTCTCCAGCGTCTCGGTTCGGAGCTTGTCGAACCGCACGGAGGGCTCGTGCGCGCCGCGAGAATTCCCGCCGTCGCGGCGGCGAGGACGCTCCTCATTCGCGACGCGTTTTGGCGGCCGCGACGCCCGACGCGGTCGACCGACGAACGCGTCGTCGTCGCCACGCGTCGGAGACTGTGGCCCCTTCGTCTCGTCGTTCATTCCGGCGATTCCTATACTAGCCCTCCCGCCGCCGGCGCCGCGGCCGTACCCCGCGTTCGGAGGGACGTCGTCGTCGTCCGACTCGGAGTCCATCTCCAAACCCGTGGGCGGCGCCACAACCGCCAGCGCGTTGCGCTGTAAGCGGCACTCCGCGCCGTTCTCCAGACGTAGCCAGTGCCAACCGCCCAACCCGACGGCTTTCTTCACCACGCCCCTCAGGCCGATCACGCCGGGCTTCGTGCGGTTGTTGCCCGTGACGCGGATCTGCGCGACGCGAAAAACAAAAGAGGTTTCCCATAGAACGCGCGCGTACGACGCGAGAGGGTCAGTCGCTTTTTTTTCGAAGAACCGCGAGAAAAAACGAAAAAAAAGCGCGTCGAAAACGAAACCGTTCTCGGACTCGCCGAATCTCGCGAGGCGCTTTCGGCCCGGTGGCAACCGACGGGAAGATCTCTTTTTGTGCGCCTCGTGCGTGCCGCGAGGGAGCCGGGGGGACGGGGGGCGCGGGGGCGGCGCCGGCGCGCGCGCGACGCGCGCGTCGGGCGACGGATGCGCGCGCGTTGCGGAAACCTCGCGCGCATCGCCGCGCGGCCGCGCACGCGAGGATGCGCGCGCGCGCGCATCGCGTCCCCCGCGCGCGACGCTCGAAAAAAACCGCGGGACCGAAACGCGTATGCGCGCCAAACGACGTGGGGACGGTCGGGGACTTTCATGGGACTTCAAGGGCTCTTCCCCGTGTCGAACGGGGCGATGCCCCCCGAGCGCGCGGGTGACGTGGAAGACGTACCTTCGTGTGCTTGGGTAGCAACGGCAGACCCTCGTCGTCGAAGTCCTCCTTGCCGCTCATCCTTGCCGGTCGGGGGCGTATCGAGACACGCGTCGAGGAGAGCCGAATGGAGGAGACTGCTTTCAGTCGCCTATGTAGAGCGTTGGTTCTTTATTCTATTCGCTCGTCGGGAAAAAGCGGGCGCGGGGACGCGCGGCGCGCTTCGAACCCGCGCGCCCGCGACTCGAGACGCGCGTCGGGGACACGCGTCGGACGCCGAATTCGATTGGCCGCGCGAGCCGAGCCGATACGCGCGTAGCGCGTCGCGCAATGGGCCACGTGTTTCTCAAAGAAGACTTTTCAAGAGTCGTCTCTTCTTTCGCGCGAAAAAACAAAGGTCCAGAAACGACGCTCGGAGATTCGTCATCCCACCGTCTGATTCGCCGACTTTAAGAGCGTCGCGGTTTGAAAACACGCGCTCGATCGGCTCGACCGGAGTGGGTCGACCCTGCATCGGGAATTTCCCTCGGTGAAACGCCCTTTTTCAAACGACTCGGCATTCGCCCGTGCCTCGAAACTTTTCTCCGCCGGCGCAGGCGGACGGACATTGGCGCAGACTTTCACTTTCCCGCGCGCCCTTCCTCGACATGGCCCGCGGCGCGAAGACTTTGTCGGCCCGCCCGCCGCCGCAGGCGTGGCTGGCGAACTGTCTGGACCCCACCGCGCGCGTGGTGACCGTGAGCGCCAAGGAGCTCGGTTTGATGATCGAGGCGCGCGAGGCGAAGATCCCGAAATCCGCGCCTTCGCGCGCCACCGCCAAGCGCGGCCGGGGCGAGGGATCCGGGGCGAAGTACACGGTGACGGAGCAGGAAGGGTATGTGTGGGTGAAGTGCGACGAGTGCTCCAAGCGGCGGTACGCGCCGGGTGCGAAGGCGGAGAAGTCCAAACCGGACGCGAAGTGGAAGGTACGTCCAGGTGTATCGAATGCATATGCCCGAGGGATCCATCATCTTTCTTCGGCGGGGACGAACGAATGCGCGATCGACGATTCCTTTCCTGACCTTCCTTTCCTTCACCGTATCACTACGTACGCAGTGCGAGGACATGCGCGACGATTCCCGACCCGACGTGAGCTGCGCGACTCCCGAAGACGCGTTCCCGCGCGCCAACTACTCGGTCGAGGGCGTCCCGGCGCCTCCGCCGGGGTGGCGCCGGGAGGTGATCCCGCGCAAAACCGTGTCCGGCGCGGACGCGTACTACTACTCCCCCTGCGGCAAGCGCATGCGCTCGAAGCCTGACGTGCAGCGGTTCCTGGACAAGAGTAAGGAGCAGGGCAAGTACCTGGACGTGAACATCGAGTCCTTCGATTTCGCCACCGGCGACCGAAGAGGCGTCCAAACGAAGGCGCCCGGCGCTTCCGGCGGCGACGCGACCAAAACCGACGCCGACGCGAAAGACCCCAATCGTAAGCCCGCCAAGCGCGCGAAGAAGGAGGAGCCCGCGGCGAAGACGGCGGAGCCCGCGCCGGAGGGGGAACCGGCGAAGCGAGGGAGGGGCAGGCCCCGCCGCGCGGAGAAGGCGGAGGGAAAAAAAGAGGAGGGCGATGATGAAGAACGAGCCGCCGCCGAGACGGCGGACGCGTGAACGCCGCGGACGCGTGTTTTCTGCTCTTCGCGATGTACGAGCGCGAACGTGACGTGTGCCGTGGCACCGTTTGTAGGCGTACAATGTAGCTAGTGCTACGCATAAAAACAATAAAATAGGGCGCTCACGTCACGTCCGCGTCGTCACGTGTACCCCCCCGAGCCGAGCGGCCTCGTGCCCCGGTTCTTCCCGAGCCGCGCCAGCAGGCTCCGCTGGCCGGCGACGTCCCCGAACCGCGCCGCGCCCTCGGACAGGGGCGGCAGGCCGGCGCGGTTCGCGGGCGAGATGGGCGGCGTCGGCTGAAACGCCCCAGTCGTCGCGGCTTGCGGCCCGGCGTTTCCGGCGCTCGCGAAAATCGGATTGTTCCGCGGCGAGCCGTACCCGCCGCCACCCGATGGGCCGTCGCCGTACCCCGAGGGGGGCCCGCCGTACCCACCGTTCGATTCGAACGGCGCTTGATCCTCGCCGCCGAAGCCGTTTCGGTCGGGCGGGGGGTACGCGCCCGTGCCGTACTCGCGCCCGCTGGGCGACCGCGCCGTGTCTTGTCTTTCTTGGCTCGCCCCTCTGGGCTGACCGCCTCGGAACCCGACCGCCCCGTCCGGACTTTCATTCGTCCCGTTCATCGAGACACCCCGCGTCGCGCCCGAGGACCCGATCGAGCGCAGAGGCGTAGCCCTTGACCCCCCCCCGCTTTGTCTGGGATCTTCGTACGCCTCGTCGTCGCTCTCGAGCTCGTTGTTGTGCTCAATCTGCGTCAGGCAGTCCAGGATCTTCTTGGTCTCGAACGTGAGCACCTTCGCGCTGTGCACCGCGCGCGCCAGCTCCTTCTTGTCCCAGTCGGACAGCTCCCCCGGCCGGGGCGCCTTCGTTGTCGTAGAGCCGGCGGCGGCGCCGACGACGACGCGCCGCGTCGCGTCCGCGGATCGCATCGCCGCCGGCCGGTTCCCCGCGTACATGAACGTCTCGTTGGTGGTGGCGTGGAACGGGAATGACTTGTTGAAGCCTTTGTTCGGCACGTACATCGCCAGCAGCGCTAATTGAAACGCGAACAAAAACGTGAACTCCATGGCGTTCACCACCATGAACCTCTGCCACGGCGGGATACTCTGCGCGACGATCACGATCACGGGCAAGCCGTAGAACCACAGCGCGAAGGACGCGGCGAACTTTTTGTAAAACGCAACCTTGGCGGCGTACTTCTTGTTGGTCACGCTGACGCTGTACCAGAACCACCCGAGCGCGAAGAAACGCAGACCGCACAGAAAGTACCCGAACCCGCTCTGGTACATGTGTAACGTCGACGCTTTATCCGCGACGAAGTGGTGGTACGACACCGCCAGCAGCCATGCGATGGCGTACACGCTGGCGAACACGGCGATCTTGACGCGTCCTCGGGCTGAGATTTTGCGGCAGCAGATGGTCCACCCCTTGGCGATGAGGATGAGCAGCACGAGGAACGTGGTTTCGCTCGAGAGCTGTAAGATCCGCGCCAGGAACAAAAAGAGCATGTTCCCGACCCCGTCGGAGCTGTACCAGATGTAGTGCAGGAAGAAGAAGCCGTGCGAGAAGAACGCGAGGATGATAGCCGAGCCTAACATCTTCACCGTGTGGTGGTGTTTCTTAAGCTTCTTCAGCTCTTTGCGCGTGAGGAAGTAACAAACCCCGAGCGCGACGTACAGGCAACAAAACGCGATGCTCGTTTCGAGCACCCCGATCTCGTCCGCGGAGAAGTGCTTGCTGTACCAGTTGAACCCGTTCGTGAACTCGATCTCGTACTCGATGTCCAAGTCACCGTTGCACGTGCTCGTGCGACACAGACGGTCGCAGTTCGCGCCGGCGACGTAAAAGAAACGCGCGCGCTCGCCGACGTAAAACGTCGTGCGCACGACTTCCACCCACCCGCCGCCGTAGATGCGCAGCTTCGCGGAGTTGTCTAACGGTAAATTAGTGTACGCGTCCACCGCGTTTACCTGCGTGATGTCGATCAAACCAACACCCCAGGCGGTGTTCGAACCGGCTTGGTCGCCGTCCACGATGATCGTTTGGCCGTTGATCACGTACGTCGTCTTTCCGGTGACGGGGTCGTACGTCCCGTGCTCGTCGTCGGAAGAGCTCTGTAACAGCGAACGCGTGGACGACGAAGAGTCTCTTCGGTACGTTAAAGGAACCTCCACGTACGGCTCGTCTGATAAAGACGTCGACACAAACTTCGCGGTGTGCCGTTCGAACCCGCGCGGGTTCGAACCCTCGGAAAAGGAGTCGTCTCTGTCGTATTTTTTTCGCGTATGGCGCGCGAAAAAGTCGTCCGTCTCCTCCGCGGTCAAAAGGCGCCGCGCCGCCGACGCGTTCGCCGGCGGCGGGCTGGGTGCGTTTGGCGGCGCGGCCGGCGGCGGCGGCGCAGGCACGGCGGCACGCGCGAGTTCGGCGAGGTAGAACGGGAACGCGAAATCGTTCTTCACGCGTTCCAAGCATGTGCTCTTGGAGTTGTACACGTCGTCCCAGTTGGCAATCGAGTCGCTGTTCTCCGTCTTCTCCGAACCCGTGGCGGTGATGTAGTGCAGCAACGCGAATTGGCTCGTGATGTGGAACTTGATCTTCGTCGAGACCATGCCGTGCACGTCGTTGATGTACCCGCCGGTGTCCGCGGGCAGGAAACAGAACCTGCGGTCGAGGTTGGGGGTTTCGTTCGACTCGGAGGTCAGTCGTCGTATCGCGCGCGGAGACGACGCGGCGCCGGATGGAAGAATATTCCCGCCGAGGAAATCGCCGAGGAAATCGTGGCGGTCGAGAGCGGCACCCGAGGTGTGCGGTTCGCGGGTCGTCGGGGCGCGGGGGGTCGTTGCCGGCGATGCCGAGAATCGATGGGCGCGGGGTCATCCGCGCGAGACGCACTTCGAGAGGAACCGCCACGACACGGGCTCCAAGATTTTCCCCGAGTAACGCGCAGCCTCGCCCGAGGGCAAAAACGCGATGCACGTCGTCAGCGTGAAAAGCGCAGCGGCGAGCCACGACACTCGCTCGCCTGCGCGCCTCGAGGCTCTGCGTGCGCTCCGCATGACGCCTCGCGACGCTTCTGGTGCGTTCGCGTTACCACGCGCGTGCCTCCGCTCCCGTGCGCCCGAGTCTGCCGACTCGCCCGACCCGCTCGCGGCTCGCGGAACCGCGAAAGGACGAACAACGATGAGAAAATGCCGTTCGATCACGAGTCAGAAAAGCGAGTGATCGAGTCGGTCGACACCGTTCGGAGGTCGCGATTTCCCGTCAAACGGAGCCGCTTCGCGAGAGGGTCATTTTTTTTGGCTGCGTATCGCTACAAATAAAGCTTAAGCTAAGTCACCTGCTCTTCTTGCTCTCCGCTCGCGCCTCTCGCTGTCCCGCCACGCGCGTCCCCCGCAGGACGTCCGCGCGCGTCGCGAGCGCGCTCAGCGCGCACGCCGGCCACACCACTAAATACGCCACCGGGAATAAAAACCCGCCGCGCCACGCGCGCGCGTTTTCCGCGAGGTGGTGCGCGAAGTTAAACGGCGACGTCTCTTCGATTAACGACACCAGCGACGCCAAAAAAACGGGCGTGAGAGCCATCGCCGTTGACTTAACAGTCCTTCTGTCGACCCACCCGGCGAGCGCTCGCCAAGGACGTTTCGATTTCGTGTCATCCCGCCTTTCCTCGCTTCTGTCGCGCTGCGAGACGGACAGGCACACCGGCGCGAGCGCGACCGTCGTCGGCCACGCGAGCGGGAAGTTGAAAAACGTCACCGCCGCCGTCGACGTCGCCGCCGACGCCAGAGCCACGCACTTCAACGTCACCCAGGGAGGCTCTCTCGGGACCACCGCCGTCGAGTTCGGACCACCGCCGTCGGCGTAAAGCGAAAACGCCACCTTCGCGAGGAGCGCGTGCGCGGCGAGCGCCGACAAAACGGTCAAACCGGTTGTCGCGACGGGCGAGAGCGCCGCGTCGTAAAAACAAAGAGACGCGTACCCGACCCCGGCGCCCGCCGCGTGCGCCGCCGCCGCGAGCGCGAGCGCCGGCGCCCAGTCATGCTCTCGTCGCGCGCCTTGTTCCCCGTCCCCGTCCCCGTTCCCGTCGTCCCCGTCCCCACCCCGGGTCGCGAGCGCGATCGCGACGATCGCGATCGCCGCAACGACGGCGGCTTGCGGCGCGACGTACTCGGCGATGGAGAGGAACGCGTCGTCGCTCGTCATGACGTAGTAGAACATGCTGTGATGCAGCTGCTCGATGAGGTTGTTCGAGCCTCTCGCGAGCATCTCCAGCAACGAACCGATCTTGCGAAACGTCTCGCGGGTGGTCGTGGGGCCGAAGTGCGCCTTGTCGCGCGCGGAGCCGAGCGGCGCCCCCAGCCGCAGCGTCGCCGCGTCCAGCGCGAAGCTCTTAAACGCGGCGTGCGCGCCCGTCGGGACGCCGCGCGCGCACCGCCACGCGAACACGGACGCGCGACGCAGATCACCCACGAACTGGCGCACCGCGAACGCTCGGCTCTTCCCGAGACAAAACACACCGATGCGCTCTAGGAAAGAAGATAGTCTTCTGATGAGCGCGACGTTTTTTTTTTCACCCTCGCGAACCTTCGCTTCGCCTGCGCGGCCGACCCGCGCGCGCGTCTCGATCGTCTCGATCGGGTCCAGCGGGTCGAGGTCCAGGCCGACTTTTGCGCGCGGGAACGCGCGGCGCGAGAGCTGCACGGCGGTGTTCAGCAGGTCCTGGTTGGGTAACGCGCCGTTCCTCCCTTCCGGTCGCACGGCGACGACGTCCACGGCGGCGCCGGCGGGCATCTCGATTACGTACGCCTGCTGCAGCGCTCCGGCGCGCGCAAACGCGGACGCGTCTCCTCGGGCGCCCTTGTTTTTTGACTTTTTGTCGAGCGGAAGCCTCGCCTTTGTCTCGTCGCCGTAGTACTCGCGGAGCCAGGCGTCCGCGGCGTGCACGGCGGCGTGCGTGCTTCCGCCCGGGCTCGAACCCAAAGGCCGCGCGTCCAGAATGAGCCACACGAAATCCTTGGCTAACCACTTCGCCGTCGCGAGGTACTTCACGAACGCCAGCCCTAATCCGATCGCCGCGGCGTCCGCGTTTGGACCGTCGGTGTCCGAGGCGCCGATTGTAGTGGCGAACACAACGCCCTCGCGTCCTGACGATTTCACCGCGCGAACCACGGCGTGCGTCGTCTTGCGGGACGCGACGGAGGAGTCCGCGTCGCCGGCGTTTTCTCCGAAGCGTCTTCTTCCGCGTCGATCAAATTCGATCGGGTACTCTCGTTTGCTCACATCCAGGCCGAGCGCGTCCAGCTCGTTCGCGGCGAAATTGGTGAGCGCGTCGTATATCGCGTTTCCATCCGCGTCCGCACCCAAGGCATCGATCACACCCTCGGCTTTAAGCGCGTACTCGTGCGCCGAAAGCGCTTCGTCCGCCCCGAACCCGATCGCACCGTGGCCGTGCAGAAACGCGTTTTCGTCGATGAACACCCTCCTCGCGAGCAGAGGGTAGCTCAGCACGCCGAGCACGCCCACGACGTACAGCACCGCGCTCACTCGGCGGTGGTGACGAAACACGCGCCCGATGCCCGCGATGACCGCGTCGCGAGGGGCCATCGCGCCCGACACCGCCCGCGCGCGCCCGATCACTGGATGTCGGTCCGAACGTCGTCGTCGTAGTTTTTCCGAACAGACTTCGTCGACGCACAGACTGAGCGCTGAGGTGAAAAAACAACGCGCGCTCGGCGACGTTCGACAACCTACTCGCGCCGCGTCGTGAACTCCCTCGCGAAACCTAATTATCGTGCCGCGCGCGGCGATACGCTCGTCTCAGTACTGCGCGGCGGTGAAGTCCTGGAGGATCCAGAACCCGTCCGTGCTCTCGGCGTCCTCGTCCGTCTGGATGGCGAGGAAGTGCAGCCCCCCCGTGTTTCGTTTCACCTCCTCCCACTCGCGCGCCTCCTGCGTCAGCTCCTTGGTTTGCCGGAACCGCGCGTACTGCCAGCTGTCCGCGACGCCGGTGTCCAGGATGAGCGTGCCCATGTCCAGGTCCACGGAGATGCCGCCCAGCTCCAGACCCTTGGTCCAGCCCGCCAGCGCCGCCGCGCGACTCGTGTACACCGCGATGCCCGGGACGAGCGTGTCGTCCGGCAGATTCGGATCGATCTCCAGCACGTCACCGAACACCTTGTTCTTCTTCACCTGCTCGATCTCCTCGCGCACGCCCACCAGCGGCAGCGCGACGAACGCCCAGCTCTCGCCCCGCAGCGCGTCCGGCAGCGGCCGAGGAGAGCTGTTCTCGAAGCCCATCATGGGCGAGGCTTGGCCGTCGAATCCGGGGTGCTGCTTATACACATTCTCGACGCGCCAGTCGAGCCACGTGGTGAGGGTCTGGCACCGGCGCGAGGGCAGCGGGTCGACGCCCGCGTCGTTGCACGCGCGCGTGATGATGGTCTGCATCTGCGAGCGGAAGAACTTGAACCGGCGCGGGCGCGCGCCCTGCGCCGCGATCACGCGGTCGATCGCCTTGGAGAGCTCCACCGAGTTGATGCGGTTGTTGGGGAAGTACTCGGCGTGCTCGAACGATCGCGTCTCGTCGCAGATGAGCAGCTCCCACATCTTCTTCCCGCGCTCGTCCTTCATCGGGCGCGAGCAGAAATCGAGCTGCCAGTCGTACGGCAAATCCACGATCTCGCCCGAGGGCGCGCCCGTCTGAGACGCGGGCTCGGGGATGGCGCGCGAGGCGACGACCGAGGCGTCGCGGCGAGCGACCGGGAAGGAGGCACGTCGGGGCGCGATCGCGGCGCGCGAGGCGCGGCCGGCGCCGCGCGCGGCGCCGACGGCCGCGCCGAGGCGCGCGGCGGAGGCGGCGGTGGCAGACATCGTGCGTGCGTGCGGCTCAGGGACCGCCGACGCGACGAGGTGGAGTGGCGCGCGCGACGCGCGGCGGTGGTCGATAAGGTCCTCGAGAAATCGCGACAACTGGAGATCTCCCTTTGCCAGATGACGTACACTTTGCATCGGACATATGCGCAAGTAGTCCATAACTTTGTAAAATATTTAATACAAAAAGAGAGACTAAAAACAGGCGCATCCTCAGCCGATCATCGACCGCTTCCTCCCGCGCATGCGCACCTCGGCGAACTTGTTGAAGCTGGCGCTCCACAGCCCGCTGGCTTTTTTGTACTCGCGCATGACCGCCTCGAACAGCCTTCCCGCGGCGTGCGTGACCGTGATGGCGCGCTCGAGCACGTACAGATCGACGCCCTTGTCCTCGGGGACGATGCTGTTGGACGCTAAACCGAAGTCGATGAGCACGACGCGCGGTTTGGCGGCGGCATTTTTTGGCTCGTCTCCTTCGTCGCGCACGACGAGGATGTTGGACGTCGTCAGGTCGCCGTGTATGAGCCCCCCGTCGTGCATCGCGGCGACGTGCTTTCCCACCTGCGTACCAACTTCTTCCATGTCCTCGTCGCTCATGCCCTCGCGGATCAGCTCCTTGAGCGTCCGCCCGGCGACGCGCTCCATGTAGATTGCGTTTTGCCTCGCGTCGACGTACAACAGCGACGGGGTGGGCACGCCGAGTCTCCTGGCTCTGATCAAAGCTCTGGTCTCGCCCACGAGCCGCGCGCGCGTGATCTTCGCGTCCAGCGTCGGGTGGCGGTACGTCTTCTTGAACCTCTGCTTGACGATCGCGGGCTTTGTCAGGAACGTCACCGCGAACACGCGGCCCTCCGCGCCCTGGCTGATCATGTTTTCGTACCCGCCGAGCTTGTCGATGAGATCAACCGCGGTTTCGTCCGCGCGTTCCTTGTCGGAACCCACCCCGACCCCGCGCGGGGCTTCGCGCTTGTGCATGGGTTTCGTCATCGCGGACGAAGTTTTGGCTCGGTTTCGCGGAGCGTCGGTCGAGGAGCCTCCGCGCGGGGTACACGACGAAGCGCTCGGTGCGTCGACTGCCGACGCCGCGCGACGCGTCGTCGAGAATTCGGCGTTGTTAGGTTTCGCGAACGAACCGATGCAACGCGCTCCGGGTGCGAAGGGCGCGCGGCGATGTCGTCGAGACACCGGGTGTGGTTGGTCCGCGCGCGACCTGGGGAAGACACGGACGATGCGCGCGCGCGCTCGACGCGTGCGCGTCGAGGTGTGCGCGTCGAGGCGTATCCACGACGAAAGTATCTCGTTCGCCGCCGAAAAGCGCGTCGCGCGAAGGCACCCCGGTGGAACTGAGATTGTCGCGACGACGACGAACTGACGAACTCTGCAAAATTCAGGATTGTCTCGGAGATCGCGCACGGTATCCTTCGATGGTATCCTTCGATGGGCACCACCGCCGGGGGCGTGCACAGGCCACGGCGCGCGTCCGAGGGCGAGATGGCGACGACCGCGAGCGCGATGCCGGCGACGGCGCCTGCGCGACCCTTCGCGCGACCGCACGACTGGCGTCGACGCTCGGTTCCCCGTCCCCGCGCGTCCGCTTCGTCGCCGTCGATCGCGCGACGCCACCGCCTCGTCACGCGGGCGGGCTCTCTGTTCGAGGTTGCGACGCCGACGCGCACGACCACCGAGCTGGACGAGCGCGACGCGTTCAAGCGGCTCATGGAGCGCGCGGGGGTGAAGCACCGCGTCCGGCTCGCGTCCGGCGCCAGGGGCAGGGGCCTGTTCCCCTCCGGGCCGGTGGGCTGGGGAAAGAGCGCCGTGCTGCTCAGCGTCCCGCTGGACGTGTGCATCGTCGCGCCCTTCGGCGACGCCGACGCCGGCGCCGGCGCCGGCGGCGTCTCCGCCGCCGTCGCGGAGGAGCTCGGCTTCTCGAAGGATCCCGAGGGCGAGAAGGCGAAGAAGGACACGTACGGCATCTTACGCGCGGCGTGGGAGAAACGCGCGGGCGTGACTTTACCCGAAACCATCACTACTCTCTCTCGCAGCGGCGACGGCGCCGACCGCGAACTCGCCGTCGCGCTGTGGGTCCTCTTCGCGACGCGGAGCGGCGACGCCGAGCGAAACGTCTGGCGCGCGTACGCGGAGTGGCTTCCCACCGCGGAGGAGTTGCCGAGCTTGATGCTGGCGAACGATAAGGAGCTGGACCAGCTGCAGGATGAAGCGTTGAAGCGCGAAGCGAAAGCCACGCAAAACGCCGCGGATAAACTGTTTCTGGACGGAATAAAAAAAAACACAAAGGAAACCGACGGAAGCGCCTCCGATTTCTTTGTCATACGCGACGGTTTAGAAGTCACCGCGGAGGACGCGCGGTGGGCGTTCGCGCTGGTCGCGTCGCGCGCGTTGGCTTCCCCGGTCGGCGACGACGGCTCCTCCGACTTCGCCGCCATCCTCACGCCGTTCTTCGACATGGCCAACTCGGACGACGTCTCGCTGGTCAGCGCGAGCAAGTCGGTGCGCGGCACCGCCGACGCCGACGTGGAAAACGCCGCGCGCGTGGTAATCGAGCGGGGTCTGAACCAGGGCGTCGGCGGGCCGAGGGTCGTGCTCGAGACCACGCGCGGCTTGGAGAGCGCGGATGCCGAGATCCTCATCTCGTACGACCCGACCGCGTCCAACGCGGAGCTCATGCTGCGGTACGGGTTCAGCCTGCGCGGGAACAGGAACGAGAGGCTTCCGGGTCCCTCCGGTTCTATTCGTGAAGACGCGAAAACGGCGAAGACGCGAAAACCGAGTTTTCTCGAGTCGGAGATTTTGCGCTTCGCGCTCGAAGAGACGGGCTTGATGACCGAAGAGACCTCCGCGGAGGAGCGGCGTCGTCTGTTCGTGGCGGTGGCTTCCGCGTGCGGCGGGTTCGGGAACCCGGAAGAGGACCAGGGTGAGTGGGAGCTGGATGATGCGCAGGTGCGTTTAGAGATTGCCTGCGCCGAAGCGTTTGTCGACGCGTGGACCAAACAGTTGCGATCGTTCGACACCGACTTAAAACAGGACGAGGCGGCGTTGACGGCGGCGCAAACGGGGTCGCTTCCCGGCGCGACGCCTCGAATCGTCGCGGCGATCGAGTACCGCGCGGAGCGGAAGCGGTGCCTCGAGACGGGCGTGCGCGCGCTGCGCGCGTACGTCGAGTGGCTCCAGGAGGAGGAGGAGGAAGAGGAGAGCGCCGGCGGGTTCGTCGACCAACAGGAGTGATTTTTTCGTATGTCGAGAGAAACGAAATTCGGTTCGCGCGAAAATTTTTACAGCCTCGGCATCGCACCACGCGCCGCGTTTCGTTTCAACGGCCACGACGCAAGTTTAGCGTCCACAGCTCTTCTCACCGCGCGCCATGACCGGAACCACGCGCGAGGCGAAGTCCGACATGGTACGCGCGCGCGTCGCTGACGAAGCCACGAAGGTGGCCGTGCCCGTCATCGTGCGTGCGCGTCCCGTCGCGTCGAACGAACCCCCTCTCTCGGGGCGACCAAACCGCTTCTTTTTTTGCGCAAAAGTCTCTCGGAGTTCCCGACACCTCCCGTTCGCCGGCTGACCCCGCGTTTTTCGCCCCCCTATAACCAGATGCCCTCCGTGGACGAGGCCGAGCCTCCCCTGCCGCTGCGCCAGATCCTGCTCCCCGTCGACGGCACGCCGAACAGCGAGGTGATGGTCGACTGGGCGCTCGAGAACTTTTGCCGCGAGGGCGACCAAATAAACCTTTTGCACGTCATCCCCAAGTGCGTGGTGCATTACCGACTCCCACACGGTTCCGTTCGCCCGCGCGCGCGCGTTTCGACGCCCGGGACGCCCAAACTCTCGCGCGGTTCCGAGCGCGATGATGACACGCGCCACCCTGTCGCTTCCCCCGCCAGGCGCTACGCGCCGGCGTCCACCATGTACGGCTTCGAGGAATACGTCATCGACGTCCCCGACCCCAAACAAGTAAGCCTCGCCGCGTCCTTTTGAGTCCTCTCGAAGCGCCTGTTCTTTTTCTGAAACCGCGACTCCCTTTCTTTCCCCGAACGAAAATAAAACGCAAGCGTCTCGCTCCGGTACCGCGAGCGCGACTCACTGCCCTTCCTCGAACCCGACCTGTTTTTCCCCGCGAACCGTGTCGACGGCGCGAACACGCAGGAATCCGCGTGGCGCGCGGACGCCGAGCGGTACCTCACCCGTAAGGTGTTTCCGAAGATCGAGCGCGCCGGGTTTCGGTACACCTCCGAGATTGTGGCGTACGAGACGGACACGAGTTCCGTGGGCGAGATCGTGTGCGAGCGCGCGGTCGATTCGGACGCCGTCGCCGTGGTCATGGCCGCGCAGGGCAAAGGACGCGTGCGCGAATTCTTCGTCGGGTCCGTCACCAACTACTGCCTGCACAGATGCGCATCGCCGGTGGTCGTCTTCCGCGCGCCCGCCAAGGCGAAGGAGGCGCGAGACCGAAAAGACGCGACGCCAGAAGCGGAAGACGCGAGAGACACCGCCGAAGCCGAAGCGGAAGACGCGAAGGACGACGCGAAGTGCGTCGGCGAGAAGCAACGTCCGACCGGCGACGCGCGAACGAGCGCGGCGCTGTTCTTCTGAGACCGACCGCGCGCGCGGCGAGGAGAGGAGGAGCGAAGAGAGAAAAGACACGGCGTCGAACGAGACGCGAGCGAAAAGAATTTGAGCGACTCACTGTTTTTCGTGTCGATGAAAAAAAGGGTCACTTCTGCGCGCTACGGTCTCTACGTCTATGATCACAGTTTATCTGGGAGGGGCACACGCACCCTCCACGGCGTCCTCCACGGGACGTCTCCGCCGCGTCGAATCGGCTCGCCGTCGGCTCCCGAGGACTGACTCGGGAGGTTTCGACGGCGGCGTCACGGGACGCGGGCGCGGAGCGCTCGTCGCGGCGCCGTCGCGGCTCATTTTATTTTTGCTCTTCGTCTCTTCGTCTCTCGGCTCATTTTATTTTTGCTCTTCGTCTCTTCGTCTCTTCGTCTCTTCGAGGTCCGCGGTCGTGCTAAACGCATCCGCGCGAAACAAACAAAACACCACCTACTTCTTCGCGGTCTTGACGGCGTCGTCGACCGCCTCCAGCACCTCGGCGATGGGCGCGACCGTCCCGAAGTCTTTCTCCTTGTGCTGGTACACGACGGCGTCTCGGTTCACGACGAACAACCCGCCCATGATGAGCCCCTCGCCGACGATGTTTGCGTTTTTTTTGATGTCGTCCGAGATTTTTCCGTAGCGCTTGTACATGGTACTGAACGGGTTGAGGAACGCCGCCGCGAAGCTCTTCTTGCGCAGCTTACCGTTCCCCAGCGTCTTGAAAAACACCAGGTCGTCGTCGAAGAACAAGTCGGTGTCCTCGCCCCAATACTCGCCGTTGCGGAATCCCGCGACTTCCTCACCCGTCACCATGCCTTGGCCCTTCAGAAGGCACACCAGGCGCGCGCCCTTGGCCTCGATGGAGGCTTTCTGGGCGTGCAGCTCGGCGGCTTCCGAACGACACAGGACTCACCCGGGGCGTCGGAGCACCAAAACGACGGCGGGGCGGTCCTGCCACAGCGTCGCCGCCTGCACGGCGGTCGCGGCGCCCACCGAAGGCACCGGAAGTTTCGTCAGGCGCGCGCCCGCGAGATCCGAGACGCGCGCGGTGGGCGCCACGCGCACGGTGACCACGCTGCTCATCTCGCGCGACGCGACCGCGGCGACGATACCGACGAGGAGCGCTGTCGAGGTCCCGACTCGGAGAGGTTTCCCCAGGCGCCGAGCCAGCGCGCCGAGCATACTGACGTTCGCCCGCCGCGTCATGTCGAAGAAAAAGCACACGAAAAAGCAGCCAAGTGTGCTTTTTGTGAGGCTGTGAACGCTGTTTGTCTGAACCCTCGATGCCTGGTTCAAACGCCTCGGTTGATCGTCCGAGGAATCTCTCGCGACGCGCTTTCCGGTTTCCAGGAACAATCAAGTCACCCAACCGTCGCCGATTCGTCATTGTCCCCCGCACCCATGGCGTCCCTCGCCCTCGCGTCCCTGCGTCCCGTCGCGTCGGTCCGCGTGTCCGCGGGCGCGCGCGCGTCCCGTGCGCGCGTCCCCGCGGCCGCGCGCGCGCTCACCCAGCGCGCGGCGCACGCCGGTTCGGCGCCCTTCGCGTCGCTGCAGCGCGCTCGATCGACCCCCGCCGCGGGGCGCGCGTCGCGCTCGCGCCTGCCTGCCGTGACGCGCGCGGCGGAGAAGTCCCCCGAGGACTCCACCGCGAGCATTGCGAAGAAGGTGCAGCGCACGGCGAACGCGTGCCGGACCCTCGGGCGGTGGGGCTTCTGGGGCCAGCTCATCCTCGCCACCGTCTCCGCGGTCATCGTGGTGTTCTCCGTGCTCTTCAAGAACATCACCAAGGCGACGGATGCCGGGCTGTACTTCATCCTGTTCGGCATCCTGTGCGCGTACTTCACCACCTTCTGGAGCCTGGGCATCGGCAAGCTCGGCGCGAAGCTGCAGGCGGCGGTCACGCAGCTGGACCTGGTGCCTCCGCGCGCGGAGGTGGTCCGGCAGCTCAGCACGGGCCTCACCGTGAACTTCGTCGGGCTCGGCGCCACCATCATCGGGCTGCAAGCCACCACCGGCGTGCTCTTCGCCAAGTCGCTCACCGCCGCGGCGGCGTCGCCGTTCACGCCGGGAGGGTACAACCCCGTGCTGGCGCTGGACATCTTCCTGATCCAGGCGGGCGCGAACGTCATGTTCGCGCACTGGATCGGGGCCGCCATATCGCTCTGGCTCCTCAGGACCGTCAACCTGCCCACGCCCGCGCGGTGAATTAATCGAATTGAATCAATCGAAAAGCCGGCGGAGCGCGACGAAGGCAAACCCTCTTAGACGCGCGCGCGAAGCGAGTGATGGGAGTACCGTGGATGACGATGAATGATAACGATTCGAAAAGAAACTCAACCCGCTTTTTGTTCGTTCGTCACCACAACCGAACACGACACACGAAAAACACGGACGAAAGAATCCTGTATAGGAGGAGTTAGTCAGAAGTCGTCTCGTCGACGTCGGCGACGTCGGCGTCGTCGGCGGCGTCGTCGGACGCGTCTCCGTTTTCATCCTTCGTCTCCGCCGCCTCCGCCGCGTTTTCTGCGTTTTCGTCATCGCGCGGCGGCGACACCTCGTCCAGCCAGGGGTGCAGCAGCGCCTCCGCGGCGGTGGCTCGGTTCCCCGGCTCGAAGTCCAGCATGCGGTTCAGGAAGTCCGCCATGGACGCCGCCTCGTCCTCGTGAAAGCCGTACTTCTCGTTTAGCACGTCCTCGAGCGGCCATCGCTTGAGCGACTTGATGTGCCGCAGCTCGCCGGCTCTTGTGAAGAACTCGCGGCTGCGCTTGCCTCCCGTCGCGACCTTCTTCGGCATGCGCCCCACGAGCTCCATCATCAGCGCCAGGTGGTCCTCGTCCCGGTCGTAGTCCTTTCCCGACCGAGGGTCGAACAGCAAGTCACCGGTCGCCAGCTCAAACACTAAACACGCCGCCGACCACACGTCGGCGGCGGTGCCGTACTTGGAGCCCAAAATAACCTCCGGACACCGGTACTGCCGGGTCTGGATATCCTGCGTGAACTGCTTGTACGTCCAGCACGCGTTCCCGAGGTCCACCACGGCGCACTCCACGTTTGAGAGCTCAGCGGCGGTGGGCGTCGGCCCGCGGCCGCGCGAAACAATCGCGCGGCGCGGCTTTCCGTGCCCAGAGTCGGGCGCGGCGTCGCGCGTTTCGCCGCGCGTCTCCGTCGCCGCCGCGTCGTCAGACTGTGTGCTCATACGAGATACCGTATTCTCGTCGTCGCTCACGCGCCCTTCCGAGCGCGAGACATCGTCGCCGTCGCCGCCGGCGGCGCTCGTCCCCGCGTCCGCCGTATCCGCCGCGGGGGAAGCGCTCGCCGTCCCGGCGTCCGCGCGGCGATCCTCCTCGGCGTCGCTCTCCTCCGCCTCGTCGCTCGCGACGCACCGCGCCACCGCCGCGTCGATCGCCGCGTCGATCGCCTCCGCCGCGCCCTCGTTTTTCGCCTCCACCTCAGCCTCCGCCTCGCGCACGATGCGTTCGAGGACTTCCCCGGGCGCCTCCGCCGCGCACCGCGCGTCCGAGACCGCCTCGCCCTCGGCGAACGCCTCGTCGAGAATGCGGTCCACCGCCTCGGCGGCGACGCTCTCCTTGGCTCGCACCTCCTCCCAGGAGACGAGCCGCCTGGTGAGCAACACGTTCTCCGGCTTGAGGTCCGTGTGGATGATCTTCTTGCGCGTGTGCAGGTAATCCAGCGCCAGCAGCACGTCGCGGCTCATCTGCTTGACGAAGGAAAGCGGCGCGCCGCGGTAGTCGAAGCGCTTGATGACGTCGAGCAGGTTATCGCCGAGCACCGGGAAAATCATGCAGACGTGCGTCCCGTGCGGCCCCTCGTGGTCGAACGAATCGAGCAGCGTCACCACCGCGCGCGCGCCGGGGTGTAAAGGAGGCGAAAAGCTCGTTTGAGGATGCGAATTCGTCGTCGTCGAGTCGTCGTCGACGTTTTCAGTCGACGCGGAAGACGCGCCGCGCGGAGGTTTCCGGCGAAGTTTTTCGCCGAACCGATTCGCGCCGGCGTTTGCGCTCTTGCCGGGGCGATGGTGCGGCCGCTGAGTTTTCGCCTTCGCCTCGGGCTCGTCCCCGCGGTCGATCGTGTTCGTGTCCGCGATTCTTTTTAGAATCTCGATCTCGTCCCGCGCCGCCTCGCTGTAGTGCGACGCCGACTTCTGCACCTTGAGCGCGACGGTCGCGTTTGTCTCGAGGTCGTCGCACAACCAGCAGGTGGAGAAATGGCCCCAGCCCAATTTTCGTCGGACGACGTACCGGCCATCCTTGAACGCCTCACCGATCTTCACGGGGTGGTACCCGCCCTTGCGGTACCCCTCAGTGCCCTCGTCGTCCGAGTTGGAGTCGTCCGCGTCGTCGCTGCCGTCCACGCGCCGCTCCTCCGACGAATCGTTTCGGTCGGGCGCGCCGGCGCCGAGTCCCTGCGCTTTGTTTGGCTTCCCGCCGCCGCCGTCCTTGCGCTTGCCACGCTTGCGGTGCTTGCCTCCGCCCGAGCCCTGCGGCGCGAGGAACTTCGCGGGGACCTCCGGCATCGCGCCGGGTCCGACCCGAGCCGCGGGAAGGCGCGCGGGGAGGTCTGGAGGCGAGATCGCCGCGCGCCGCCCGTGGTTGGAAATCGAGCCACCGCCGCGAAAAATCGAGGCGACACGTTTCAGCGCTCTTCCGTCGGTTTTCCGCATCACTCGTCTCCGCGCCGGTGCGGTGCCACCGGGGAGGCCGGTCGAACGTCGGCCGGTCGGGTCCTCGGCGGCGCGTCGCGCTTCCTCCGCGATGGTGTTCCTCGGGCTGCGGTACCCCACGCCCGCGAGCCGGCGCGTCGCCACCGACCACGGCACCAAACGCGGGTTCAACTACCCACCGGAACACGTGGGCGCGTCGAGGCACAGCCCACCTCCTCCCTCGTCGTCGCGAAAGGAACCCGCGTCGGACGCGCGGTCGCCTTTCCGGCTGAGCGTGCCGTACGTCGCGGACTCCACCTTCACGCAGGTGGGCGGCGGCGCCGAGGACTTCGCCGCGGCGAAGCGCGCCGTGTCCACGTGGAAGCATTTCCAGCTCGGGTGGTCCGAGGTGGCGCCGGGCACGGGCGCGTCTTCGGGCGACCCGGTGTGCGTCTGCGCGTGCGTTCTCGGCGTGTGGATCCGGAACCCGCTGCAGGTGGTGTACAGAGAGGAGACGAAGGACACGTTTAAACTCGCGCACGGGTGTTTGGAGGGCCACATGCTCGCCGGGGAGGAGGCGTTTGTCGTGGAAAAGAAAAGCGACGGAACGGTTTGGTTCGGGGTGAACACCTTCTCCAAGCCCGCGCACCCGCTCGCCGCACTGAGCTACCCGGCGGTGCGCCTGCTGCAGTGGCGCTTCGCGCGCGACGCCACCAAGGCTGTGCAGAGAGAGGTGCGGGACGCGCGGGACGGGAAAGAAAAGAACTAGCTAGGGGTGAGACGATGTCTACGGTAGAGCGTAGTAGAGCGGCCGACGAAGGAACGCGTCGTTAATAGCGAATCGTACGCTAGCTCTAGCGTCGTTAAGAGCTACGCGGATCGTCGGTTCGTCGTCGCGCCGCGCTCGCTCGAGCGCGCGCCGCGCTACTCACCGCCCCGCCTTCGCCGCGATGACGGCTCCGGTATCCCGAATCAGCCGCTCCGCCGCGTCGCGCGCCCATCGCGCCTCGGCGGCGACGGAGGCGGCGGCGACGCGAGCGGCGGCGACCGCGGCGGCGACCGCGGCGGCGGCTTCGGCGCGCGCCGCGTCGGCGACGCCGCGCGTCTCGAACGCGATCCTCGCGGCTGCTTTCCCCGCGAGCGCATACGCGAACGCGAGCGACTCCGCGACGGTGAGTTTGTTGGCACCCCTGAGCCGCCAGATGGGCGGCCACAGATCGGGTCTGTTCGAGTCCAGGTACACCGCGGCGACGAGCGCGACGAACGTCGCGAAAAACGCGAGGAGCGTCGCCGCGACGACGCGCTTCGCGACGGACGTCGCCGAGACCTCCGCGCGCCGAACATTTCCCACGTAAGACACCGGTTCGACCGTCCCGTTCGCCTCGTTTTTATTGGCGCCGAGCGCGGCGGCTTGCTTTTTCTGTCGCTTCTCCGCGTCGTTCGCCGCGCGCCGCTCCGCGCGCGACAGATCGCGGACGGAAGCCTCCTTCTGCTCGCGCGCGCCGTTCAGGCGCGCCAGCCACCCGCCCCGCCTGGAGGAGGAAGCCTGCTTGCGGGGCTTCGACGCGCGGGTCGCGTCGTCCTCGTCGTCCTCGTCGCCCCAGGAGAGCGCCGAGGGCGGAACCGCGGCGAGCTCCTCGCGCGCGAGCACGCGCGCGGTCTCGTCGTCGGACTCGCTGTCGCTCGCCATGGCCGCGAGGATGTCACGCTCCTTCGCGGAGAGCGGCTTTTTGCCGTGCGCAGCCGTTTTCGCGATTTCTTTGTCGTCCGCGCGCGCTCTGCCGAACGCCATCGCGGCGGGGGACGCCGCAAGAGACTCGCGCGACGGGGACGACGGGCGGGTCGCGCCGCCCGCGCCTGTGCTGCGGGAGGCGAGGTGAGCGGGACCGCGAGCGCGCTCCCAGATCTGGTCGTTGGAAAAAAATGGCGCGCGCGTCTAAAAAAGGGCATCCGCTGCTCTGCTGCTGTCCGTCGACGAAATCCACGTGTTTCCATCACACCGAACGTCGACCTGAGACCGTCGTCTACCACGGCATCGCGCTACGCGCTACGCGCTACGCGTCACGCCCTCCCCAGCACGCGCAGCATGTCCCCCACGAGGTACAGCGACCCCGCGACCAGCACGTGCACCCTCCTCCCCGTCTTCAGGCGCCTCTGCTCCGAGGCCACGGACCGGATCTTCTCCACCGCCTGGCGAAGGCTAGGCACCGCCGCGGCGGCGACGCCGGCGGCGGCGCGCGCCGACGACGCCGACGTCTCCGGCTCCGGCTCTGGAACCGAATCGCCCGGGGCGTCCCGCGGGCCGTCCGCGCCGCCGCCGCCCCCGGGTTCGCCTCCGTCGGGCGGCGCGACCGACAGAAGCGACGCGCCCGGGTGCTTCCGCGCCAGGTCGTCCCAGACGCGCACCATCTTGTTCTGCCACGCGAGGTCCTCGGCGGCGGCGGTGTCCGGTTTGAGTCCCTTGCTGGAGGACTCCGCCGGCGCGAACAGCGCCGGGTGCGTGAGCGGCGCGCGGCGGTCCCGCAGAGTCTTCGCCAGGGGCGCCAGGAGCGTCCGCGGGTCGCGCTCCTCCATGCAGTTGAAGAGCAACACGCGCACGGGAGGCGGCGGTTCCGGCGTCAACGGCGTCGCCGGCGTCGCCGGCGACGCCGGCGACGCCGCGGCGTTCGCCGAGCCGTCACTCTCCGCCGGCGAAGGATCCGCCTCCGCGTCGTCGCCCGTCTGCGTCGCGGACTCCTTCGCCGTCGCGTCCAGCTTTCCGCTCTCTTTCCGTCGCTCGGTCGTCACATCGCAGAACCACTCCGCACACTGCGCCATGGACTCCTCCGTGTGCGCGCCGTCCAGGTACCACACGAGCGACGCGGACCCAGAGGCGTCCTTCGCGCTTCCCGACGTTTTCGCGAGTTTCGCGGACCCGCCCTCCGTCGCGTCGGCGTCGGCGTTCTCTTCGTCGCTCTCGCTCTCGGGGTCCGGCACGACCTGCGCTCTTCCCCACCACTCCGTCTTGGCGAGCCCCGAACGGAAGGTCTCCGGGAGCTCGCCCGCGGCGAGCAAAGACTCCGCCGCGGGGCCCCATTTTGGCCTCTCCCTAAATGCCCACTCGCGAACGAGCCGCACGGCGAGCGCGGCGTTTTGCTTCTGGTGCGCGCCGGCGAGCCCGAGCTCGATTTCGTCCGCGGAGTCGGGAGAGGACGCGCCCCTGGCGTACGAACGCAGCGGCGGAGCCGTCTGGAGGACGACACCGAGCTCGTCCGCGCGTTTCTGTAACGCCTCCATCGCCTCGGCGATCTGCGGCGAGGTGAACGCGGGGACGCGAGGCTTGAATATCCCGGCTTTCTCCGCCGCGATCTTCGCCAAAGTGTCGCCGAGCACCTCCACGTGGTCCAAGCCGAGCGACGTCACGCCGCACACCGTCGGCGATCGCACGAGGTTCGTCGCGTCCAGCCTCCCGCCCAGGCCCACCTCCAGAATCGCGCACTCCACCTTCTCCTGCGCGAAGATCCGAAAACCCAGCAAAGTTAAGAACCGGAAGTACGCGGGCGGACCCCCGAGGTCGGCGCACTTTGAGCGGCAGGTGTTAAAAAGCCACCAGAACTCGCGAGTGAAGGTTTTTTTGGAAACCGGTTTGCCGTCGATCCGGAACCGTTCGCGGACATCCACTAAGTGCGGCGACGTGTACAGACCGGTTTTCACGCCGCACTCGCGCATGATGTGCTCCGCGAACGCGCACGTGCTCCCCTTGCCTTTCGTGCCCGCGACGTGGATCGCGCGTAGCGCGTCGACGTCTTCGGTCATGCCGAGTCGGTCGAGGTACAGACGCAGGCGCTCGAACTGATCCTCCCACGACAGGTCCGCCGGGCCCTTGGGCGCCGCGCGCGTCTTGCCCGAGATGGTGGTCTGCAGCGCGCGCAGCGCTTTTTGGTACGCCGCCTGGATGATGAGAACGTTCGTCGAACGCGGGACGATGCGCGCATCGGGGCGCACGGGGGAAGGGACGCGTTAGGGTTGGTCGTGAAGGCGAAGACGCGTTTTCGGGCCCGGTTCGTCGCGAGCGCGACGAGGAAGGGTCACGGGAGCGCCGGGGGAATCCAACGCGCGGGCACGCACCTCCGTGGCGTCATCCTCCGTTTCCGTCATGGCGAAACGCGCAGGGCGCCTGGGCGTGCCCTCCACGCGCGCGCGCGAGTGCGGCGCGTTCGCCATTCGTTTCTCGTGACGAGAGGAGCGTCCGAGAGACTCGGCACCCCGAAACCCGCGTCGGAGTTTCGACATGTCGACCACGACGCGCATATTCTCTTCTCGGTCCGCAGAACGCGACGCGCCCTCTCCGGATGAGTTACGCGCGCGCGCTCGGCGCCCCCCGGGCCGTGCTGGGCACGCGCCGGGCATGTCCGCGGCGCATGGTCTGCGCGGCTGCGAGGGCGGGCGCTTCGACATCCTCGAAGAACTTTGCCGCTGGCTTCGACGTCGGGACGCAAGGCACGAAGTGCATCTTGTTCGACCTGGACGCGCACACCGTCGCCGGGCGGGGGAGCTACGCGTACGACCTCCTCCCCCACCCATCGCGTCCGAACGCGGCGGAGCAGGATCCCGAGACGTGGATGGATGGCATCCGTGATACCCTGAAACAAGCCCTGCGCGAAGCGAACGCGGACGCTTCCGCGATCGTTTCGGTGGCTGTGTCGGGTCAGCAGCACGGCATGGTCGCGCTCGACGCCGCCGGCTCCGTCGTGCGCCCCGCGAAGCTCTGGTGCGACACGGAGTCCGCGCCGCAGGCCGCGTCGATAAGCGAGAGCGAGGCGTTCGGCGGGTGGCCCATGGCGGCGAGCTTCACCGCCTCCAAGGTGGCGTGGATGCGGGACGAGGAACCCGAAAACTTCGCGCGAACCGAAACCGTGCTGCTGCCGCGCGATTACGTCAACTTCCGACTCACCGGCGCCGTCGCCACCGAAGCCGGTGACGCGAGCGGCTCGGGCGTTTTCGACTTAAACACCAGGATGTATGACGAGAGCCAGTGCGACGCCGTGGACGGCAGACTTCTCGAAATGCTCCCGAAAGACGTGCTTCCTCCCGACTCAAAGGTGGGGGTCGTCACGCGCGACGCCGCCGACCGAACCGGGTTACCGGTCGGGTGCCCGGTGGCCACGGGTTCGGGAGATAACGCGTGCGCCGCCATCGGCGTCGGCGCCACGAGGCCCGGGCGTCTCGTGGTGTCGCTGGGCACATCGGGCACACTGTTCGGTGCCAGCGACGTGCCCGTGTTCGACGTCACGGGCGCCATCGCGCCCTTCTGCGACGCGCTCGGAGGGTACCTGCCCTTGCTGTGCACGCTCAACTGCACGCGCGTCGTCGAGGAGGCGCGCGCCTGGGCGTCGTACGGGACCGTCGAGAACGCGGAACAATCGTCTCACGCTTCGCTCGAGAAACGCGCCATGTTTATCCCCCCGGGCTGCGACGGCGTGCGTTTCCTGCCGTACCTGGTGGGCGAGCGCACGCCCAACTGGCCGGAGGCCACGGGCGCGCTGCTCGGCCTGAGGCCGGGATCGCTTCAAGATCCGGCGACGGCGTATCGCGCGGCGATGGAGGGCGCGACGTACGCTTTGCGAGGCGGCGCGTCGCGTTTGACCGAGCTGGGTTTGGCCCCCGCACACGAGCTCGTCTGCGTGGGCGGCGGGTCTAAGTCGAAACTGTGGAGGCAAATCGTGGCGGACGTGTTCGACGCCGCGGTCGTGAGACCCGCGGAGCCCGAGTCCGCCGCGCTGGGCGCGGCGAAGAACGCCGCCGCGCTCGCCGAGAAAACGGCGACGATTGTATACGTCGACCAATTCCCGCCGCAATTCGAGCCGACGCGGGAGACGCCCGCGTCGCGCGACGTCGTGTCGTCGTACGCGTCCGAATACGAACGCTTCGTGGAACAGTCGCGCGCGTTGTTCGGGTCCCGATAGAGAAATGCGTAGTGTAACTATCAGAGCTCAATAATCACCACTCTGAAAATTCCTCCTCGCGTTTAGACTCGGCGCGCTCCATCAGCAGCGACGCGAGCGCTTCGTGCACCTCCCCCTGGTCCGCGGTTGAGCCCAGACGCTCGGGGACCGCCGCGTTCAGCGCCAGGTACGCGCGAACTAACAGCGTGCCCGCCCCGGCCGGCGGCGCGGACGTTCGCATCGATGAACCGTCTCCAGAAGGCTCTTCTCTCTTTTCGCACGAAGGGTCTTCTCCTTTTCGCTTTCCTTCCGCTTCCTCGGCGGAGTACCGCGCGTCTCCGTCACGCCGCCGGTCCAGCGCCCTTTTGAGATCCGAAACGAGTTCCGAAACGAGCCCCGTGAGATTTCCCGAGGAAAACTCTTCGTTTCGAAAGAAACCCGCGCCGCCGGAGAAGCGCGCGCCGTCCTCCCCGCGCCGCTCCCTTTCGTCCCGGTCTCGCAGCGCGCGCGCGCGCGCCTCCGCCGAAGGGACCATCTCGTTCGCGACGACGTCTCCGTCGTTATTCTCCGTGTTCTTAATCTCCGCGCCGAGCTCGGCGACGGATTCGAACCGACTCGAAAAAAAACGCGTTTTTAAATCCTCGGCGTCCGGAGAGAACGCGTTAATCTCGAACCCTTCCTTCTCTCCGTCCGGAGAGATGTTTTTCACGTACCTCCTGTACCTCTCGTCGGACATCGCGCGAGGGTACGCGGCGTCCGCGTGGTCGCACTCGGCTTTGTAGCGCACCGCGACGCACCCGGGAACCTCGGCGTCCGCGCCGCACACCAGCCCGTCGTTGTCTTCGCCGTAGCGGTTTTTGACGTACGCCGCGCCGAGCGCCAAAACTCCGCTGGGCGATTTAACCGCGGAGTGGAACGACACGCACGGGAACCGGCACGGCAGCGGGTGGTGTTCCAGAAACGCCATCCTTTTTTCGTACGTCACGTCTAACAGAGCTGGTAATAGATTTTTCGATCCCACGCCTTTCGGCGCGCGTAACAAAACCTCCAGCGCGCGCTCTGTGAGACTTCGCATCGCCGGCGTCGCCGTCAAGTCCGACGCGACGGGCGAGCCTCCGTACGGCGACTGCACGGTGATCACGCCGAGCACGATATCCTTCAGCCTGTGCTCGTGCAGCGCGAGCGCGGCGCACGCGTCCACGCCGCCTTTGGAGTGCCCGACGAGAACCACGCGTCGCTGGTTCCCAGCAGTGTCGGCGCCGAGGGCATCGGCGAAGGCGAGAATCTCACAACACAACGCGTCCGCGTTGGCCTTTGTCGTCGCATCGCCGCGCGCCGACGAAGAGAGCCGCGCCGTCGCGCCGCGCGCGCGGAAGTGCTCCACCGCGTCCCACTGGTAGCACGGGTAGTGCTCGCCGAACAAACCGCGCACGAACAGGAACGCCGGCGCGTCCTCGTCCGAGACCTTCGGGAAAGAACTCGTGACAGTCGACGCGGGAAAAGCGCTCTTGTCCTCGCCAATCTCCGACGCCGCGTTCGACTCGGCGACGCGCGCGCCGTCCGTCCCGGAACGAAACGCGTTTTTTTTTGTACTTCTCGTCGTCTCCCTCCGCGGAGTACCGCGCGTCTCGGCGACGACGGCGCCGAGGATCGCCTCGAACCGCGCCGTGCCGTCCTCCGCGGCGCGCGTGGCGTCCCGGCGCGCCAGCCACCCCACGGACGCGGCGCAGGAGGGCGCGAGCGCGGCGGCGCGCGCGAGCGCCGCCGCCAGGTCCGCGGGCAACGCGTCGGCGACGCGCGCGGCGGCTTCGTTGAAACGCCGCTCGACGGCGTCGCGGTCGACGGCGACGGTATTTTTTTCCTCCAGCGACCTCGCGAGGCTCGCGACGCGCGCGCGCCACGTCTCCAAGTCGAGACCGAACGGGCGTTCACCCATCTCACCGCGCGCGTCTTTTTCGCTTTCGCGGGTGGTTTTCGATAGTGACGATGAAGCCGTATTTTCCGTCTCCGACGCGTTCGTCGCGACGAACCCCGCGGCGTCCGAACGCGCGTCGAGACGAGCGTCGTCGAAAACGTCGTCGTCTCGAGATTCGGTTTCGGTTGTGTCTCGTCGCGACGCATCGACGCGCCCGTCGGTCGAGCGCGGCGAGAACCTCGCGCCGGTCTCGGCGTCCTCCGAAGCCACGCGCGTCTCCGAAGTCGTGGCGGGGGTGTCGCTTCGCGCGTCGCCCGACTCGTGGGGCGCATCCGGAAGAGGCGGCGGCACGTCCCGAGTCATCCACGCGTCGGTATCGTCGCCGACGGCCCGACGGGAGCGAGCGCCCGATCGATTGCACGCTCGACCGCCGACGCGCCGCTCGCGCAAGGCCGGCCTCGCCGACGCACCAACCGCGGCGCGCACGGCGAACATCCTCGCGTCTCAACCGCACCGCGAGGTGACCCCGCGTCCTCAACTCCTCGCTCCTCGCGCGACCAGGACTGCCGAGGCCCCCGTTCGGTTCAGGGTTAGGTCTCTGGTGCTTTTCCGAGAAACGTGTTTAGCGTCTTTTCCTGGGCTTCGCGCCGACAGCTGAGCTGCGCTTCACTCCGTCGGGCACGCTGAGGAGACCTAAACGCGGATTGTCGCGTCGCGTCGCTCACGACGATGCTCTCCCGCGCGCGTGCTCTCTGCCGCGTCGCCGCGGTGGCGACGCGCGCGTCCGCGCCGGTCGGTGCGCACGCGCACGTCTTCAGCCCGGGAAGGCACCATTCGCTTCGATGCTTCTCGGCGACCGCGTCGTCGTCGCTGTCCTGGGACGCCCTGGCCGCGGACCTGTCCAGTCCCCCTGGCTCCGAGGACCCCGCCGCCGCGGCCGCGTCGGTGGCGAAGGCTGATCTGCGCGTGGACGAGTGGCCTCACCCCTCCGGGGTCGCCACCTTCTGGCTCCTGAGGCACGCCGACACCGATCCCGCGGGAGCGGCGTCGTTCGACCCCGGCGCCGACCTCGGGTCGGGCGCCAACGCGGACGTGCTCGCGTCCATCGTGCAGCAGGACTCGATCCTGTACGGCATGAAGACCCGGCGCCCCCTGCCTCCGTCCGTCGCCGCGCGGCTGGTGCGCGCGGCGGCGGAGACGGCGGCGGAGGCGCCCGAGGACAAAAAGCTCACCGCGCTCGTCGCGCTTCCGCGACTCTGCGCGTGGGCTCGAGCCGGCGAGCGCTGGAACGACGCGGAGGTGCTTTCCAAATCGAACGGCGAGGCGTGCGAGGCTGCGGAGGCGATCGCGCTGGGGCGCCCGAGAGAGGGACACAGCGTTCTGGGCAGAGGCACGTTCGCGGCGGCGGAGCCGGCGTGGGTCGCGCTCGCCGAGGCGCACATGGAGGAGGACGCCGACGTGCTCGGCGAGCTCATGGCGTATAAGTCCGTCCTGCCGGGCGCGTTCAGAGCCGCGCACATGGCGGACGGAGACCCGGAGTACCTGGCCGTCGCGGGGGGGGCGATGGCAGTCTTGACACCGCCGTAGGAGCGACGAGACGCGCGCGGCGGTCCCGGCGCCGAGGCGACGGCGCGCGCGCGACAAACGAAACCGAAACCGAGTCCTGTTTTATTCTAGGTGCCGACCCCCCACCGACGCTCCCGATCTCCCGTCACGTCGAACACGTTCTGCCGAAATCTCGAACGCCACGCCCGTCGCCCGTTGATGCCTCTCGATGAAGAGCGATCTAGGCACACCAACGCACACTTGGTCGCGCGCCCTCTCCCCGGCGAGACTTCTCGCTTTCGCCATGGACGCCCTCGTCGCGCGCCTCGAGGCGGTGACCGCGCGCCTGGAGGCGCAGGCGGGCGGCGCGCCCGTCGCGCCCGCCCCCCCCGCGTCGGCACCCGCGGCTCCCGGTTCGGTACCCGCGTCCGTCTCGGCGTTCGGCGCGCTGCTCTCCGGCCCGGTCGCGAAGCTGGCGACGCTCGCGAAGCCCCTCGGGGACGACATCTCGGCGGCCACGGAGTTGTTCCGCGAGGCGTTCGAGCGCGAGGCTGCGGTGCTCGCGGCGGTCGCCGCGTGCGCCAAGCCCGCGCCGGAGACGCTGCAGTCGTTGTTGACCCCGGTGGGCGAGCAGATGATGGCGGTGGGCGCCGCGTCGGAGGGGAAGCGCACGGACGCGTTCAACCACCAGAAGGCTCTGGCGGAGGCCGTGCAGGGTCTGTCCTTCGTGGCGTACATGGGGCCGGACATGGGCATGTCCCTGCCCGCCGCGCACGTCAACGAGGCGTGGCAGAGCGCCGAGTTCTGGACCAACAAGATCCTCAAGGAGCACCGCGCGACGAGCCCGGAGCACGTCGCGTGGGTCGCGCAACTCAAGGCGCTCATGCAGGAGGGACTCGGGCCCTACGTCAAGGAGCACCACACCACCGGGCCCAGCTGGAACGCCAAAGGCGCGGACGCGAAGACCTGGAAACCCACCGCCGCGGCGGCGGCGAAGAAAACGACCGGAGGACCGCCGCCGCCGCCGCCACCTCCGCCGCCGCCTCCGCCTCCGCCTCCTCCCCCGCCGCCGCCTCCGGCGTCCTCGCCGGCGGCGACTCCGGCGGCGGGCATGAACGCGGTTTTTAAGGAGCTGAACCAGGGCGACAAGATCACGGCTGGTCTGCGCAAGGTGACGGATGACATGAAGACCAAGAACCGCGCGGACCGCGGCGGGTTCGTCCCGGACGCGCCGGCGGGACGCGCCGCCGTCGGTGCTCCTCCCAAAGCGTCCTCCGCGACGAAGACGCCAGCGGCGAAACCGCCGAAAGTCGCGCTCGAGGGCAAGAAGTGGTCCGTCGAGCACCATAACGGTAACAAGACGTTGTTACTCGAGGGCGTGACCTCGAAACAGACGGTGTACGTGTACGACTGTAAGGACTGCGTGGTTACCATCGAGGGAAAACCCAACGCGATCACGTTCGACGCGTGCGTTAAGACGGCGGCGGTTTTCTCCGACGTCTTGGCGACGTGCGAGCTGGTGAACTGCAAAAGCGTGCAGGTGCAGTGCCTCGGCTCGGTGCCCACCGTCAGTATCGACAAAGTCGACGGGTGCCAGGTGTTTCTCGGGGAGAAGTCTTATGGCGCCGCCGTGCTCACCGCGAAATCGTCCGAAGTGAACGTCGTGTGCGTGCCGAACGAAGGCGCGGACGACGAGCCGCAGGAGACGCCGGTGCCGGAGCAGTTTGTCACCACGCGCGGCGCGGACGGGAAGTGGACCACCGTGCCCTTCACCGGGCACTGACGTGTCGACGACATCTACATGCGCGTGCACGACATTTCGCGATCGCGCGGTGTGTGAGCTGAAAAAGAAGAAGCGTCCTTCGCGTCTTCTTTCGCGCGCGCGCGCGTTTGAGGTCGTTTGAGGCGGAGAGGCGTCGCGGCGACGCGGGAACCGTGTCGTCCGAGTCGAGCGCGAACGCGACCAGATTTGTCACACCTGACGAGAAATTCTCGAGCGCGCCTCCACGCTCCAAAACGCGTGAAGAGATCCTCTTCGGATAGCAAAAAGCGTCTTGTCTCCGGCGGACCCTTCTCCCCCCAAACGACGCCTCGCGCGTCTCCGCGCGCCCTCTGAGGGCCGAGCGAGCTCGAGAGAGCCAACATGCCCCTCCTGAGCGAGCTCGCGGGGATGGTGGAAGAGGTACGTCCCGTCCGCGATCCACGTCGTCGCACCGCTTCGTGCGATTTCCCGAACCGCCGATCGATTCTCCGTCTTCCCTCGCCTCCTGACGCCGCCCGACCCCCCGACGCGCTCCAGCCCACCGTGGTGATCAAGGTCGGCACGAGCAGCCTGCTCCGCCAGGAGGCGGGCACGCTGCACCTCTCGCAGATCTGCACGCTGTGCGAGACCGTCGCGCGGCTGCACAAGCAGGGCATCCGCGTGGTTCTCGTGTCCTCGGGCGCGGTCGGCGCGGGCATGTTCCGCATGGGCCTGGTCGAGAAGCCCAAGGAGGTTGCGAAGAAGCAGGCGCTCGCCGCGGTGGGCCAGGTGCACCTGATGCGCTACTACGAGGACATCTTCAACACCATCGGGATCAAGTGCGCGCAGGTGTTGTTGACTCTGGAGAACCTGAGCAACCGCAAGCAGTACGTGCGCGCGCGCAACACCTTCAGCGCGCTCTTCGAGATGGGCGTCGTACCGGTGGTGAACGAGAACGACACCGTCGCCGTGGAGGAGCTCAAGTTCGGGGACAACGACACGTTGTCCGCTCAAGTCGCGGCTTTAGTGGACGCGAGGTGGCTGTTTTTGTTGACGGACGTCGACGGTCTGTACACCGCCAACCCGAACACCGACCCGAGCGCGACGCGCATCGAGACGGTGGAGAACATCAACGATTTAGACGTCGACGTGGGCGGCGCGGGATCGAGCGTCGGGACGGGAGGCATGATCACCAAGCTCACCGCGGCGCGTATCGCGTGCGCGGCGGGATGCAAAACCATCGTGTGTCTCAGCGCCAACCTTGAAACGGACGTCGAGGCTGCGGTCATCGAGGGCAAGAGCGTCGGAACCGCGTTTCTGCCCGCGAAGAAAGCCGCCAAGGGGAAGAAGAAGTGGATCCTCGCCGTGCCGGTGCGCGGCGAGATCTCCGTGGACGAGGCGGGCGAGAAGGCGGTGCTGCGCGGCTTGCCGCTTCTGCTCACGCACATCTCGGGCGTCTCGGGGGAGAACTTCAGGGTGCAGGAGTGCGTCACCGTGCGGGACGCCGAGGGGAACGAGCTCGCGAGAGGGCTGTGTAACTACCCGGCGACGACGCTCAGAGACGCGGTGGCGAGCCGCGCGCAACGAGGCGACCCGGGGGACGCCGCTCGCGAACGCGAACTCGGATGGGAGGATGACCTGGACGGTCCCCCGGAGTGCGTGCACGCGAACAACATGTGCGTCACGCACGTGGAGACCTTGTCGCGCTCGTTCACGTTCGCGGACTTTCAAGGCGCGGGCTACGACTCGGGCGCGCGCGACTCGTCGGACGAGGAGCGCTAGTGACGGGAGGGGAGAATCACTCGTGTATGTAACGACGGAGCATAAAGATACGCGTCACCATAACGTAGACTACTAATACGCGCGCCGCGCGACGGCGTCGTACTTTCTCCGCGCGACAGCGTCGCTGAGCACGGCGTACGCCTGCGCGACGTGCTTGAAGAGCGCCTCGGCGGCGGCGCGCAGGGGCGGCGCCGCGGGCGCTTTATCCGGGTGGTGCCTGAGCGCGAGTTTCCGGTACGCCTGCTTGATCTCCGCGGCGGTCGCCGCGGTGGACACGCCGAGCACCGCGTAGTGGTCGATGCTGGTCCCCTTCTGCGACTTGCGCCGAGCCTCGGCGAGCTTCGCCGAGCACTCGGGGCCCATGGACGGCGCGAGCGTCGCCAAATCGCGCGCGGCGCCGGGCCAGTCGCCCATGCTGAGGTAGGCGTCCGCGCGGCGCTGCAGCGCGCGCAGGTACGTGGGGTCCAGGTGGTGCGACACGCAGCAGTCCATCACGGCGTCGCAGAAGCGGCGCATCGCCTGGTACGCCGCCGCGCGGTTCGCGTGCAAAATCGCGCGGAACGCGTCATCCTCGAACGCCAAATTCAAACCGGCTGTGTACTGTTCCAAAGCCGCCGCGTACCGTTTGGCGTGGAACTCGTTGTTCCCGCGAACCTTATAATGCTCGGCGCGGCGGCGGGGACTCGCGTTCGGGCCGGGGCTGCGAGCCCCGGAGGAGGACGAAGCGCGACTCTTCGAAGGCGCCGACCCGCCCGCGGCGCGCGTCGGCGAAGAGGGCGCGGACCGGGCGCCGCGAGGCGCGCCGGACGCGCCGCGCGCTGTCGAAGACGATGCCTCGTTCGCCGCGCGTAGGGGTGAAAGCGCCGTCCCTCGCGCGCGCTTCGTCGGCGAACTCGGCTGGCTTCGCGAGGTTCCGGGTTTGTACGGGTCCTTGAACGGGGCGTTGGGGTTTGAAGGAGGCACGCCCGGTTTGGACGAAGCGGAGAAGTCGCCGGTGCCGGCGCTCTTCGCCGCCGCCGCGCTCGCCGCCGCCGTCGCCGCGGCGGCGCGCACGGAGGCCACCTCGCCGGCCCACCGTTTGCGCTCCGACTCCCAGCGCGCGCGCTCGGCTGCGAACTGCGCGCGTTCCACCTCGAGTTCCTTTCGCGCGACACGCGCGGCGAGGCTCTCCTCGCGCGCCTTCGTGCCGGCAGCCTCCGCGTCGCCCTCGCCGCGCGGCTCGCGCCTCGCCGCCGCCGCGACGGCGTCTCGCAGACGCTCGATTTCCAATTTGCACTCCGCCAGCTCGGCGCGGAGGTCGGTTGTCTCCGCGTCTTTTCGTTTCAGCTCCTTTTCGAGCGTCTGCGCCTGCTCGCGCGCCGCGCGGGTCGCGTCTTCCGTTTCTTTTATCGACGAGTTAGTCCGAGATCGTCGCCGCGCCTCGTCCACCTCCCCTCTCAGCGTCCTCGCCTCCTCCTTCTTCGCGGAGAAGGCGCTGACCAGCCTGGCGTTCTGCGACGCCATCTCCGCCAGCGCCGCGCGCGCGCTCCGCCGGCCGGCTTCGATCTCCGCGCACCGCTCGGTGGCTTTTCTTAGTTCCTCCTCGAACGTCTCCTCGCGGTGCAGCACCTTCGCGAGCGCACACGCGGTCTCCTCGCGCGCCTTGCGATCACGCGCGTGCGTCTCCTTCAACGCCGCGTACTTACCGGCGATGATCCGCGCCGCCGCGCGCTGGTCGTCCAGCGCGCGACGCAGCTCGGCGGGCGAAGCGCTTTTTGGAGACTCTTCGAACGACGCCGGGTTCGGTGTCGGCGAGCGCGCCGGCTTCGCGTCTTCCACTATCGTCGGCGCATCGGCGTCGTGGTCGTCGGACGACGCGAACCGCGAAGCCGCGCCCGCCGCCTTCGCCGCCGCCGCGAGCGTCTCCGACGAAGCGCCAGTCGCGCCAGACGCCGAGCGAGCCGCTTTGGCGCGCGCCACAACCGCGTCCATCCACTGCGAGACGCCCCTGTACCCGGGGCTCGCGGTCGTGTCTTTTTCTTTTCCTTCGCCATCCGTCTTCGAAGTGACTCGTTCACTCGGTCGACTCGTCGCCTCCTCCCCGGTCGGGGTCTTGATCCCGTGGCTAAACACGCTCACGCTCTCGTTCGTGACGGAAGCGCCTCGTTCGCTCCCCGACGTCGCCGACGAGTCGGGGGACGACGCCGCCGCCCTCTCGGCGGCGGCGGCCAAGGGGGACCCGCGGAGGGACCCGGCGCGGCGGCGGCGCGCGGCGGCGACGGGAGATGCGCCCGCCGAGCGCAAGCCGCCGGCAATGCCTCCCGCGACGGCGGCGGCGGCGGCGGCGGCGCGGCGCGCGGCGTCCGCCGCCGTCCCCGCGAGCCCGGTTCGCGCCAGACTCGCCTCCACCTCACGCAGCAGCTTCTCCTCGTCGGAGACGGCGGGCGGCGCGCCCTTCGCCGCGCGCGTCTTCGGCCGGAACGGGACCGAGGTCTTGGATCCGCGCGGGTCGGTCGCCGCGGCGAGCCGCGACGAAAACGCCTCCGCGTTTTCGGGATTTCGGTTCGCGGCGGCGTCGCCTTTCAGGGGGGACGCGCTCGACGCGTTGAACGCCGCGGCGGCGGCTCGAATCTGCGGGTCAAGGAAGGGGCGCGACAGGGCTAGGGCGGTCAGAACGAGGTCGGCGCGTCTCTTCCGTAGCTGAGACGGCGTCCCCGCGTCGCGTCGTCGCGCTTCCACGCGGTGTCCGCGTCGCCATCGGTGGCGTGAACGGCTCTCCCGAGGAAACCGAGGCACGACCGTCGCGAAGGACGAGGGAGGCGGCGGTCGCGTCGGTCGGCGTCGGACGCACCCTTCGGTGGTAGTCGCGGTTCACGTCACCCATGCTCGCCTCCAGCGCGGCGATGGGCGACGCCGCGTTCTCCTTGTCCTGCGTCGTTCGAGAGAGAGGGGTGGAGCACCGTCAGGATGGCGTCGGAGGTGCCGCCGTTTCGATAACGCCTCGGATGTCGTGGAAACGACGAGCGCGCGCGCGTGCTTCGCACGTACCTCGTGCGCCGGCATGACGCGCGCCTCTTCGCCGGAGACGCGCCACGCGCGACGTGCCGCGGAACCTGCGCCCGCCTCGAAGTCACGCGCCTCGGGCCCTTCGCCCGCGCGTCACGATGTGCCCGCGATGCTCTTTCCCCCGTCGACGTTTCGGGGACCGCAGGCTTTTCGGTCTTCAGTTTCGCGAACGGGTCGCAGAATCACAGTCTCGTCGGACGACGGCGATTTTTTCGACACGACCGAAACCACGACGCGCGCGGTAGATTCGTCGCGCGCGCGGCGACGTGGAGGTGTTCGGAGCCGCGGGCGCGTCGCAGCGCGCTGCCGCGTTGCCTCCTCGAGAGCGGCGGCCGGTGACCGTCGTGTCTACCCCGCCGCTTGACCCCCTCCGCCGCCCCGAGCTCCGGGGCGAACTTTCGGAGATCTTCCATCGCGAGGACCATGGATGTTGACGAGGATCTCTACGCGACGCTCGGCGTCGACCCCTCCGCGGACGCGGACTCCATCCGCCGGGCGTACCGCAAACTCGCCGTGCGGTGGCACCCGGATAAGAACCCCGACGACTCGGCGACCGCGGAGGTGATGTTCAAGAAGGTGGCCGCGGCGTACGAGGTGCTGAGCGACGCGCGCAAGCGCGCGGCGTACGACAACGGGGATTTCCCGGAGCGCCAAAACAACGAGGCGACGCGCGCGGGTTCCCGCGCTGGCGCTCGGTTTGGCGCCAGAGGGACGCGCGGCGCGACTCCTTTCGGCGCCGAGTTCGGGTTCGGGGGCGGGTTCGCGCCCCACCACGACCCGTTCGAGGTGTTCCGCGAGGCGTTCGGGGGTCGGGACCCGTTCGCGGACGACCCGTTCTTCGCCGACGCGCGCGGAGGCTTCGGTCTCGGCGCGTCGCTCTTCGGCCGCGGCGACCCGCCGGCGACGCGCGGCGCCGCGCGAGGCACGGGCTTGGGCATGGGCTTCGGCGTGCCCTTCTTCGACGCGTTCGAGCAAATCGCGCGCGGAGGAGACGCGTTCTTCGAGCGGGGACCGGGAAGAGGACAGCGAGGCGTTCACGACGTTTCGCGGGAGAGACGAGGCGGTCTTCCGCGCCGCGACGCGGGTTACGGCGTCGGGCGATCCGTGTCGAGCCAGACGGTGGTGATCGACGGTCGCCGAAAAACGCGCGTCACGACGACCATCCGGCACGCGGACGGCCGCGTGGAGACATTCACGGACGAGCACGTGGACGACGGGTTCCCGACCGAGCGCGTCGGGGGGCGGGACCGGGAGGCCGCGCTGCCGCGAGGCGGGGAGGGCGGGCACAGCCGACTCGCGAGGAGGGGGTACTTCTAGCGCGCGCGCCGCGAAGGGGACGGCGCGGCGAAAGAGAGTTTTGTGTTGTCTCGCGACCGACGCCACGTTTTCGACGACACATTTTCGTCACTGAAAACGCACTGCGAATGCTCTTTTTCGGTGTTTTTTGAGACTGCGTTTGTATGGCATTTTGTTTTTCGACCGTTTGGATCTTTTTTTCGTGCGTCTGTCTCGTCGGTTTCGCGGCGATTGGCGAGACGCTTCTCACATTTGAATCGGCCGAACCGAGCTGACAACTTCAAAATTTGAAGTTGCACGTCGGACGCGCTCGCGTTTCCCGTGTTTTCGAATCGAAGTCGCGCGCACAACACACGACGCTCCCGCATCGTCGCGCACGTCGACGACCGCGTCGAACGTCACAGCCACCGCTACGCCGCGTTCCCCAGACGCAGCGTCGGTCACTCCCCTGAGCGCGCGGCCGCGACAGCGACGCACGCCCGGAATTCGGAACGATGAACGACAAGGCGCATTCCTTGCCTCCCGTCACGGGGTGCGTATCCCGTGTTCGACCCGGGGATCGGGCCCCGGCCACGAGCGAATCCCGCGCCGCGCGAGCGGAACCGAGCCGCGCGCGCGAGAGAGACGCGTGCCACACGATGCGCGCGAGACAACCCGACTGACGTTCGCTCCTTTTCCCATCGACGCAGCCGCATCGGCGGCCCCACGAGGCGGTCGGCGAAGGGTGGCTGGACGCCCGCTGAGGTGAGTTTTTTCGCTTGCGACCGCGCATGTCCCCAACACCGGCTCTTCCCCGCGCGTCGCCGCGGCCGCGCTGGTTTCTCCTCGCGTCAGGCATCGGCGTCACGAGACACGTCGAGCGATACGCCGACGCGCTCTCGGCGCGCGTTCCGCCGCGCGCGATGCCTGGACCGCCGCGTTTCCGAAGACGGGATCTCGCGTTCGAAACACCGCGTTTTTGAAGCGGTGGTGCAATGCGCGTCTGTCGAATTCGACCTTCGTCGCGTCCGACGAGCGCTCCCGTTTCGAGACCGAACGCTGACCTCTCCCACCCTTTCCCTCACAACGCAGGATGACATCCTCCGCCGCGCCGTCGCGCAGTACAAGGGGAAGAACTGGAAGAAGATCGGTGCGTGCGCCCGCCTCTCCCCGGCTGAACCCCCCCCTCGAAGGCGAGAGGTTGCCTTCGCCGACCGACTCGCCACGCGCGTCGTGGTCTTCAGCGCCCGCCGACCAGGCGCGCGCGTTCGGCGCGGTCGCGACCCGCGCGGAGCCTCAGACGCGCACGCGCGCGCCGCCACGCGCGTCGCTGCGGCGCCGCGCACCGCCCGACGCGCGCCCGCCCGCCGCGCTTCACCCGCCCGCCCCCGCCGACGCCGCTGACCCTCCCGACTATTCAAAATTCGCTCTCGCGCCCCGCAGCCGAGTACTTCGAGGAGCGCACGGACGTGCAGTGCCTGCACCGCTGGCAGAAGGTGCTGAACCCCGAGCTCGTGAAGGGCCCTTGGACGAAGGAGGAGGACGCGAAGATCATCGAGCTCGTGGGTCAGCTCGGCGCGAAGCAGTGGTCGAAGATCGCGCAGCAGCTCCCCGGTCGCATCGGCAAGCAGTGCCGCGAGCGCTGGTACAACCACCTGAACCCCGACATCAAGCGCGAGGAGTGGTCTCGCGAGGAGGACCGCGCGCTGATCATCGCGCACCGCGCGTTCGGGAACAAGTGGGCGGAGATCGCCAAGACCTTCGTCGGGCGCACGGACAACGCCATCAAGAACCACTGGAACAGCACGCTCAAGCGCAAGGTTGACGAGGCGCTGGCGCGCGGCCTCGACGCGCTCGCCGCCGCCGACGCCAGCGCCGACGACGCCTCCGCCAAGAAGAAGGGCAAGGAGAGCGCCAAGAAGGCGGCCAAGTCCGCCGAGGCGAAGGCTGCCAAGGCGCTCGCCAAGCAATCCAGGCAGATGGAGCAGAAGGGCAAGGGCAAGAAGCGCAAAGGCGCCCCCGGGGTTGGATTCGAAGCCGCCGCCAAGCGCGCCGCGCCTTACGTCGCCGAAAATTCGGCGCGCGCCGCCGCCGCCGCCGCCATGTACGGCTCGGCGAACCCGCAGATGGCGCAGGCGGCTGCCGCCGCCGCGGCGGCGGCGTTCGACGCGACGCTCATGCACGGCATGCTCGTGAGCCCCAGCCAGGGCGTCGCCGCGGGCGGGCCCTCGCCCTTTGGCGCCGCCGGCGCCGTCGGCGGGCACCTCTTTGCGTCGCCGTACTCGCAAAAGGCGAGCGGCGGCTGGGGCTACGGCCAGCCGGCGTCGGCGGAGCGCGGCGGCGCGCCCATGCACGGCATGGGCGGCGAGCACGGCGGGCAGGGCGCGCCGCGCTCGCCCTTCCCCATGACGGAGCTGTTCGAGTCCATGGAGCCGGGCGGGTCGCCCGGCGCGCGCGGCGCCTCGGGCGCGTCGCCGCTCGGCGCGCTGTCCACGATGATGGCGGGCGGAAGCAGCCCTCTGCTCTCCAACTTTTCGGGCGGCTCGCCCATGAACCTCTACGCCTCGCTGCTCTCCTCGCCCGGCGGCGGAGGGAGCAGCGCGCGCAAGGGCGCCTCCAACACCGTGCTCCGCGCCGATCCGGCCGCGGGACCCGCGGGGCTGCGCGAGGCGGACGCGGACGCCGCCGCCGCGATGGCGCCGCCGCCGGCGTCTGCGCTCAAGCGCCACGGCGCCGACGGCGTCGCGGCGTCCCCCGGGCCGCAGACGTGGTTCGACACGCCCGGCGGCGGCGGTCGCGCGACGCGCGCGCGCTCCTCCGCGGCGGCGGCGGCGGGCGTCAAGGCGGACGCCTCCACCGGCGTGGCTGGCGTCGCCGCCGCCGCGGCGGCGGCTGTGCCCCGCATGGCGGGCGTCAAGATGGAGGGCGAGCTCGCGGGTTTGGCGTCGCCGCCGTACAAGGGCAACACCGTGCCCGGGCGCCTGTCGTCCATCTTCCGCCGCGGCGGCGGCGCCGACGTGGACGGCTCGGCGCCCGCGAAGCTCGGCAAGGAGCCCGTCGCGAAGGACGACGTGCTCGAGGTGATGCGCCAGCTGGAGCAGCAGAACTCGCGGGACTACGCGCAGGCGGAGCAGTTCCTGGCGGCGGCGGCGGCGAAGGATGGGTCGAAACGAAGCGTCGCCGCGGGCGACTCGCCCAGCCTGTACTTGATGCGATGAGCGCTTTTGCGTCTTTGGCGAGACGACGCGCGACGCGGGGGACTATTTAACGCGTCGCCGAGGGGGAAGGCGCGACGAGAAGAGACGACGAGGGAGGGAACGCGTAGACGTACAGCGCGCGCGGAGATCATCGCGCCGCGACGCGGCTCGGCCTCGAGGAGAGGTCGGGTCGGACTTTGTGCATATCCGTACGACGAACGACGACCACGCCGCGGTTCCCGGTTTCATTCTCATTCTTTTTTTTCGTAACGCCCGAGTCATCACGCGTACGACGACGAACGACGCCGCGACACGTCCTTCGCTCTCGACGTCGCGGAACGCGTCTTCGTCACAACGCCGCGCCCGCGAAGATCCCCCGGATCGCGCCGTCCGCCGCGCTCCCCGAGGGGTGTACCTTGACCTTCCGGTCGCCGAGCACGCGCACGCCGCCTTCCCACACCTGGTACTCGAACCCGCACAGAGCGCACCGAGGCGACTTGACCACCTTCACCACGCGCGTCTTTTCGCCGAGCGCGCGGCGGGACCCACCCGACCCGCCACCGTCGTTCATTAAATCGTTCGTCGCGCCGTGAAAGACCTCGTGTTTGTCTCCGTCCGTCGTCGCCACATCGGTCGCGGTCGCGCCCTCCAGCACGAGCCGCGTGTTGACGCAGTGCGCCCACTTCACGCCGAGCGCCGCGGTGGCGGCGCCGGCGCCGGCGCCGGAGGATTCGCCGGCGTCGGCGCCGTCGTCCGCGCGCATTCGCGTGGTGACCTGATTCGTGACGAGCGCCGCCATGTGCAGGCGCTCCGCCTGCTGCTTGAGCACGCTGGCGATCTGCCCGAGCAGCTCCTGGCGTCGCGCGATCTGCCCGCGCCCCGTGCCGAACTCGGCGCGCGCCAGCGCGGCGACCGAGTCGACGACGAGCAGGCGCACGGCGTGGTCGATGAGCGCCTCCTCTAACCCGCTCAGCCGCTGCAGCGTCTCGGAGAGCGTGGACGGGGTCAAGACGAGGATCTTCTCGGTCAAAGACCGCAACGCGTTCGTTTTCGCCCGCGTCGTTTGCTCGGTGTCGTTCGCTAAAACGCCGTACGCCGAGGGGAACACGTTCGCCGCGATCTCGGCGACGCGCGCGCCGGAGAACTTTTGCTCGGTGTCCACGAACACGACGCCCGCGTTCAACCCGCCCAACGCCGTCGGCGCCGCCGCCGCCACTGCGAGCGTGAGGCAGAATTGCGTCTTACCCGCGCCGGCGGGCCCGACGAGCTCGGTTATGGACCCGGTGGGAACGCCCCCGCCCAGAGCCGAGTCCAGCGCGCGAAGAAACGCGCCGCCGCGCACGTACGCGGGACCGGCGGCGGCGCCGGAGCCGGCGGATGTCGACGCCGAAGCCGCGCCGGCGTCCGGGGCATCCGTCGCCGCGCGCGAGGGGCCGGCGGGGCCGCCTCGAGCGCCCACGGCGGTGTGCGCGCCGATGCGGCTCGCGAGGAGCGCCCGCGCGGTCGTGGGTTTGGGGCACACGTTCCGGGCGACGGACGCCACCACGCGCTCCGCCGCGGGCAGCGAGATGTCCAGGAGCTCTACGAGGTCCAGCGAGGAGCGCGTCAGCACGTCCTCCGCGGTGCGGAAGTTGTGGCCCTCCAGCTTGGACAGGGTCTCCACGTTCAGGCCGGCGACGCGCGCCAGCGAGCGATGTTTCGCGGCCATCGCGAAGAAGCGCGACGACCAGCCCGGACGCGCCGCTCGGGCCGCGACACCCGCGCCGCGCGTTTGAACTCACGAGCGGCAGACACGGAGATCTGCTCAAGTCGTTGTTTGCTCTGAAGCACCGCAGCTTCTCTTTCTCGATTTCTTCCAGCCTCTCGCGCGTTCCTTTTTGGGCCTCATCAACGAATCGATTGCTCAGCGCGGCAGAGCGAGGCGCGGCAGTCCATCTCGGACGTCCCCGGAACCGCGGAGGCGGCGCGGAGCGGCGAGCTTCGCCCGGCGACGCGTCGTCAGGACACTCGGGGTCGCGGGCGTCGCGACCGGTCGAACGGCTCGGGACCGGCGTCCACGTTGACCGATAGTAGTCTTCGGCGTTCCTCGGGTGCCCGACCGATTTCGCGCGGCGACTGATTTCTCTCGTGCGTGCCGATGGCGACGCGCGCGGACGGCACCCTGCCCCGGGCGGGCAAGCCCGCGACCGACGCCGCGAAGGAGGCGCACGCGATTTTGGTCACGGCCGAGCGGGGCTTGACGGACTCGCTGGCGAAGCCGAAGGTGTCGAACGCCAAATCGCTGACGGGCGCGTTTCGGTCGGTGACCCTTCGCGACGGCACCGATCCGTCCGTCGCGAGCGCGTTCGCGGCGTTCGGGGAGGGCGCGGCGGAGGTCCGGCGGCTGGGCGATGACGGCCCGGGCGGTAAGGGCGTCGTCCGCCGCCTCGAGGGCGTCGCGGCGATGAAGCAGAGCCGCAAAGAGAGACACCAAAGCGCGGTCGAGGCGTGGGAGAAGGAGCGCGACCGCGTCGTGGACGAGGAGCTCGCCGGCGAAGCCGCCGCGCTCGTCAAAGCGTTCCGCGAGAAAATAGATATCTCCGACGCGAAGATCGCCGCCATCATGGACCCGTTCGCGCCGGATGTCGTGCGGGGCGAGCACGTCTCCACGCTGCGAACGGAGACGGAGGAAGCTCTTTCGGATGAAACAAAAGCGGAGGAGGACGAGGAGCGCGCCGCCGCCGAGCCGACGGAGGACGCCGACCCCGCGGCGGCGGCGGCGGCGGCGGAGGCGGCGGCGGCGCGCGCGCGACGCGCCGAGCGCGACGCCGCGGCGGACGCCGTTCTGTCGCAGATGGACGCGTTCGAGCTTCGCGACGCGTGGTACACCGTTTCCGTCGAGTTTCCCGCGCGCACGCACGGCATAGACACGCTCGAGTCGGCTTTGACCGAGGCGTCGTCGCGGTGCTCGAGCCGCCTGGCGGCGACGTTTTCCAAAGTCGTGGACGCGCTCCTCGCGGTGGCGCACCTGCCCCGCTCGGAGGTGGAGCGCTACGCGCTGGAAGAAACCTCTACGCTGAACCGGTCGTTCCTGGACGACAAGCGCGCCACCACGGAGCTCGCGCGGCGCCTGCGCGCCAGGGAGGTGCTCGGCGAGTCGGCGCGCCGCGACGCGTGGGTCGCCGCGACGAAGCGATGGCGCGAGCTTCGCGTCGAGAAGGCGGTTGACGAGTTCGACGCGTTCCTTAAACATGAACGCGTCTCGAATCCACCCGCGGTGCAAAAGGCCTACGAGGCCTTCGCCGCCGACCAGCGAGCGGCGCACACGGCGCTCGCGACTCACGTCGCCAAGATGACGAACGCGTTTCGTGCCGTCGTCGACGACGAAAACCCGCCCGGCGCGAACCGATCGTCGTTCGCGAACGTCACGACGTCGGCGGTTTCGATCGCGCCGATTGATTTACGTTCTACGCGCAAAAGTACGCATTCGTCGCCGTTCCCCTCGCTGGAGGCGGTGGTTCGGTGGCGCGAGGGCATGGATACGCGGCTGGACGCGTGGGACGCCGCCGCGGCCGAAGACGTGAGGGCGCTGGAAGACGCGACGCGAGACGTCGACGAGGACGTGGCGGCGGCGCTGGCGCGCGCCGCCGCCGCCGTCGCGGCGGCGCGCGACGCCGAGTTTGAGGTGTTCGACTTCGAGTACGAGCGCGTGCGCCAGGCGGAGGAGGCGGCGAAGGCCGAGGCGCGCGAGCGTTCTTCGTCGCCGGAAGAGATGGGAGATACGGAGGGGACGACGGCGTCGGGAGGAGACGGCGAAGAGGAGGACGATCCTACGACCGCCGCGGCGAAGAGCGAAGAGCCGGTTCCGCCGTGGCGCGCGGAGTCGCTGCTCGACGAGTTGTGCGCGCCGAAAGCCGCCGCCGTCGCGGCGTCGGCGCGCGCCGCCGAGACGCGCGCGCGAGACGCCGCGTCGGACCGCGCTTCCGCGTGGCGCGCCGAGGCGGGTCGCCTCGGCGCGTTCCTCGAGGACGCGGCGCGTCTGCGCGAGACGCACAGGTTCCTGGCCGAGCGCTCGGCAGCCGATGCCGAGGCGGCGCTCGCGTCGCTTCGCGAAGCGTTCGCGCGAAGCGACGGCGAGCGCGAGGCGGTGTTCGAGGCGGCGCGCGAGAGCGTCGCGCGGACGCAGACCGAGCCGGCGCTCGCCGCGGCGGAGTCGAGGGCCATCTCCGCGCTCGAGGAGATCGAGGCCGGGTACCGCTCGTTTTGGCACGACGCGACGGACGTCGCGGACGCGTTCCCGGCGCGCGTCCGGAGCCACTTCGACGCGTACGAACGCCGAGTCTGCCGTCTGCTGAGGCTCGTGCCCAACGCGAGAAGAGCGCGCGTCGACGCCGTCGGCGACGAGCGCGACGCGGCGGACGGCGACGGCGCCGGCGACGGCGACATAGACGGTGGCGCCGATGAGACGGAGGCGGAGACGGAGGCGGATGCTGGAAACGAGGCGAACCCCGAGGGTGGCGAAAAGAACGACGAACGCGACCCAGCGCTCGTCGCGTGGGACGCCGAGGACGCGCTCGAGGAGTGGACGCTCGAGGATGAGCGGAACGAAAAAAACGCGGAAGTCGCCGACGCGGGATCCGGCGGCGGCGGCGACGACGACGCGCCTTCTGATTCCGCCGAGCCGGCGGAAGTCGAACCCGCCGACGCCGCCGACGACGCTTCCTCCGAGGCCGGTGAACTGAAACCCCCGCCTCGCGAGCGCGTCGCGACGCGGGGCGGCGCCTCATTCGCGGTGTGGTCGGATCTCGTCGATTTCGTCGCGAACGGTTCGCGACCCGGTCCGGACGACGCGGGCGAGACGGAGCCCGCGGACGGCCCTGAAACATCGTCAAACGTGGGAATCCCGGGAGGCTTCGACACTTACCTGGCGCTCGGCAAAGAAGACGTCGCCGCGCCTCTGCTTCTGTCTCTACGCGACGCGCTTCTGGACGACTACGAGACGCACCTGGAAGCCTCTCTCCGACGCGCGGACGCTCGTTTGTACGACGAGGCGGAGTTCGCGCGCGAGGAGCTGGAGTCGCGTCTGATGGCGCACCGCCCACGCTACGGCGCGCTTGATTTAGGGGACGTCGGGAAACGTCGCGCCGCGCTCCGCGAACGAAGAGCCGCGTTCGAGCGGTACCTGCTGAGCGCGGCGCGCGCGGCGAAGCTGGCGGATGAGCGGTTCGCGACGTCTTTGGAGGAGACAGAGAAGACTTCAAACACGCGGGTCGCGGCGGTTGGCGACGTCGAGCGACGGCTGAGCGCCACCGCCTCGGCGGCGGCGCTGGTGATTCGCGAAAAGGAGTGCGCGCGCGCCGTCTCCGCCGCGCGGGACGAGTTGGAGTCGGCGTTCGCGGCGCTGCGCGAGCGCGCCGAGCGCAACTGCGAGCACGTCATTTCGCAGACGGCGAACTTCAGGTTCACGCAGGGTCTGCCGAAGGCGGCGGCGCCGCCTCCGGAGGAGCTCGACGGACCCGGCGAGGGCGCCGAAGGCGAGGGCGCCGAAGGCGAGGGCGCCGAGGGCGAGGGCGCCGAAGGCGAACCGCCCGAGGCTCCCGCGGCGGGCGACGACGCGCCTTCGACGCCGCCGGACGCGGAGACGCCGGCGGACGAGAACGACGAGGCCTCGAGGGAGGCGGATAAGGCATCCCCCGACGGGTCGGGCGACGCGTCTACGGACGCGGCGGCGCCGGATCCCGGCGACGACCGCTTCGCTCGGCTCGCCGCCGTGGACGCGGCGGCGCGCAAGAGCCTCGCGGAGAACCGCGCGCAGATCGCCGAACTGCGTGAGCGTTGTCTCGCGGCGCTCGCGGAGGCGGAGCGCGCGTTCCAGGAGGCGGTGCCGCACCACAAGGAGGACCTCGCGTTGCTCGACGTCGTTCGCGTCGCGTGCGACAAGGCGGCGTTTGCGGCGGCGAAGGTTTCCGAGGAGGACACTCGGCTGAAGGCTTCGCTGGAGGCGACGTTCGC
>ENA-OUOG01000555-OUOG01000555.1-marine-metagenome-genome-assembly--contig:-NODE-555-length-48744-cov-22.889679_pt1 | contig 48744 bp, 38 predicted proteins | sample MGYA00248635_ERZ508505 | MGnify/ENA primary metagenome ERZ508505 (study PRJEB26176, sample SAMN06267871) | marine metagenome | isolation source: Saanich Inlet, British Columbia, Canada | place: Pacific...
TGCCAGCGCACGTCGCGAAACCACCCCGCCAATCGGGCGACGGCTAAAAACAGCCTCTTCTTTCCGGGTTTGATGGCCAGGGCGCCGGCACCAAGCATGCCACGCGGCGCCAGCACCACGCGAATGCCCAGTTCGCGGGCCGCGCGGAGTGGCTGCAACGCGAAGGGCACGCTGAACAGGCTGTTGAGGTACAGGACGTCCGGGGCAGGCGCGTCTCCAGAGCCGCGGAGTTTCTCCCGCCACCACGCCAACGACACTTCGGACCGGTAGGTGACGGCGATGCCATCCTGGTCGTGGGGCGCGTCAACTGGCACGCCTTCCAAGGGCTGGGAAGCACCCAAATCGCGGTTGCCGCAGACGACTTCGAGGTGGTGGGGGGTTTGGGCTTGAAGGAGGCGCATCAAGTTGTGCACGCTCCGAATCGGACCTCCTGCGCGGTACGCCGGCGGGTACCACTCCACCACGGCCAAAATCCGCAGCGGGCGATCCGTGGGAAGGTCACTCCAAGCCATGGCGTTCAAGGTACTCTCCGAGCACGACCAACGACCACACGCGGCTCCACGACCACTGGGATTCACCTGCCATGAACGACCGCTCCATGTCGACAATCGCGTCGGATTGCACCCAAGCGCGGTCCTTCAAACTTTGCAGTCCTGCCTCGCAGACTCCTTTCAACTCGCCACGCATCCACGCCTCCCAGGGCAAGACAAACCCCATCTTGGGCCGGTTCACCACGTCGTCGGGCAACAGGCCATCGAGCGACTCAACCAACAAGCGTTTGGGCGACGACGGAAACTTGTCGCTGTCCGGAGCGGCTAGGGCCGCCGCAACGAGCCGGTGGTCGAGAAACGGGACACGCACCTCGAGCGCGTGCGCCATGCTGAATTGGTCGGCGTCACGAAGCAACGTGTGCCCCATGTAGCTGCGCATCTCCGCCAAGCTGACTTGGCTCAAAAATGGCAGCCCAAACGCTTTCTTCCCTGGCGCCAATTCCTTCACCAGCCAAGAAAACAAGTCGTTCCGAAGGGGCACGTCGGACGTCAACATGCGCTGGAGATCGCTTCGAAGGAACATCTGTCGCGACACCGGATACGTGTGTGCCACATCGAAGTAATGGCCTGCCAAGATTTCGGCTTGTTTGCGTGCCGTCATGCTCGGCTTCAAGGACGTGTAGGCCTTGCCCGCCCAGCGACGCAACCCCTTGGGCCACGCCGCCAACCAGTTGAGTCGGGCAAGCTGAGCGCTTCGCGCAAACACGGGGTAGCCCGCGAACAATTCGTCCCCACCCAAGCCACTCAGCGCCACCTTGACGCCTGCCCCGCGGGTCGCCCCGCTCACCACAAAGGTGTTCAATCCGTCGGCACTGGGATGGTCCATCGCCGCCAGTCCGGCAGGAACTTGGGCTAAGAAGTCTGCGGGCGTCAACCGGATCTCGTGGTGGTCGGTTTGAAATCGCTTGGCGATTGCGCGCGACCAAGGGCTTTCATCAAGTTCTTGCTCAGCAAACGTCACGCTGAATGTGCTGACGGGTTGCGTGGACACTTCGGCCATCAACCCCACGATGGCGCTGGAGTCGATGCCCCCGGAAAGGAACGCTCCGTACGCCACGTCCGACCGCATGCGGAGCGCCACCGAATCAGACAACGTCTCGCGAATGCGGCGGCGACGCTCTGGTGCAGACAGGTCTGATTCGCCGAGGGCAGCGTCGGACGGGTCCCACCACATCGCTTCGCGAAGGTCCTCGTCTTGAACGACGAGTAGCGAGCCCGGTTCGAGCAGGCGAACCCCCTCGACTGCTGTTGCGGGAGCATGGACCGTGCCGTACATCCATTGGTCGGCGAGGGCGTCGCGGTTGAGTTTGGGGGGAACAAGGCCTGAGGCCAGCAGGGATCGAACCTCGGAGGCAAACAGGACGGAGCCTCCGGAGGTTTGGTGCCAATAAAGCGGCTTGATCCCAAGTCGGTCGCGCACCAAAACGAGCCGACGCGTGGTCGAGGACCACCACGCAAAGGCGAACATGCCGTTGAAACGGTGAACGGCACCTTCCAATCCCCAGCAACGCAGCGCGGCAAGCACGACTTCGGTGTCGCCTGAGGTCACAAACCGATGGGCGCCCTCGGCCTCCAGTTCCCGTCGGATTTCGAGGTAGTTGTAGACTTCGCCGTTGAACACCAGCGTGTCGTCACCGAGCACAAAGGGCTGGTTGGCGCCCTCTCCTGTGTCGAGGATGCTGAGCCTTCTGTGCCCAAGAACCACGTGTTCCTCGTCCGTCCAAACCCCTTCAGCATCGGGCCCTCGATGCGCCAAAGCCCGCACCATATCCCCAACGCGCCCGGTGGCATCACTTAGGCCTTGAAACGCCTCCAGTCCGTGAACTCCCGCGATGCCGCACATGCTTCAGGTCATTGCTCAGATTCAGAATCCGATCGCCCCTTCACTCCATCCCATCCTTGAGCTTGGAGCGGAACTTCAGGGCCGTTTTTGGTCACCAGGGTGAACGCGTCCGGCGCCGCCACGGCGTGGCCAATCACGCTCAGCTTGGGGTGGTTCCGCACTTTTTCAAAGTCGTCTTGCTTGACCGTAAAGAGCAGCTCGTAATCCTCGCCACCACTGAGCATGCAGAGCGTCGGATCAAGGTTGAACTCGCGCGCCGTCTCGTACACCTTGGGGTCGATCGGCAACTTGTCTTCGTACACCTTGAAGCCCACCCCTGAGGAGGTGCCGAGGTGCATGATTTCGCTGGAAAGTCCGTCGCTGATGTCGATCATGGAGGTCGGCTTCAAGCCCAAATCCGCCATTTCCCGCACCACATCGACGCGCGCCTCCGGTTTCAACTGACGCTCGAGGAGGTAAGTGAAATCGACCAATTCCGGCTGCGCGGTCGGCGCAGCCTGAAACACGGTTTTCTCGCGCTCCAGGATTTGGAGCCCCATGTAGGCCGCCCCCAAGTCTCCGCTGACCACCAGCAAATCCCCATCTCCAGCGCCGTCACGGCCCACCAACGTGTCCGCGTCAGCCAGCCCCATCGCAGTGACCGACAACGTCAATCCGGAAGGCGAAGAAGTGGTGTCCCCGCCAATCAAATCGACTTTGTAGACCTCGCACGCCAGGCGAATGCCGGCATAGAGTTCGTCCACAGCCTCGACGGAAAAGCGGTTGCTCAAACCCAAGCCGATCACCACTTGGGTCGGCGTGGCGTTCATGGCGCACACATCGCTCAAATTCACGACGACCGCCTTGTAGCCAAGGTGCTTCAACGGGGCGTAGCTGAGGTCGAAATGCACCCCCTCGCAAAGCATGTCGGTGGTCACCACCACGCGCTTGCCGAGCGGATCGATGACCGCGGCGTCGTCCCCCACACCACGCAACGTCGAAGGTTGCTGGTGGGTCAGGTTTTGGGTCATGCGGCGAATCAAGCCAAACTCCCCCAACTCACTGATTTCCGTGCGTTCCATGCGGCGAAGGTACTGCACCCCCGCGGCTCCTTGTCACGTCACTCCATCTCTGGAGGAACGGTGCAGAATTTGAGCTATTTCGTCTTCGATGGCGGTGTCCGGAGTCGCAGGAAACGTCCAGAGTTGAGCGAGATCAGACACCTGATCAACAATGGCGGACGGGGCCATGGCGGCGATTTGGTCTGTGGTCATCGTTCCGCAATCCACCAGCACATTCCAACCGCACCCCAGCTGCTTGGCGTCTGCCAGCCCGATCGCATGGCAGGCCACCTTGGCCACGCGTGAAACGTCCGTCACTTTGGTTCGTCTCATGCACTCCAAAATCATGTCGGGGCCTGGTGTGGGATGCTCCACTTCCTCGGCCAGCACCAACGTTTCAAACGGCGGGTTTTCGTCCCAACCCAGCCGCCTCAACAAGACCTTCACCACGGCGGCGCCCAGCGTGCTCGTAGCCGCCACCTTCACCCCTGCCGCGGTCCAAGCGTTGCACAAGCGGACCACGCCACCCGCAGCTTGGATGGAGCCGGCGTACGCAGCCAAGCGACACGATTCTTTGACCGCGAGGTTGTGAATGGACTGGACCGACCCTGCATGAGGCTCCTCGAGGGGATGAAGCCAACGCAAGATGCGCGCGATGCCGTGAAGACCTGGATAACCGACGGCCATCGAGGCCACGTCCAAATCCACCCGTTCACCGTGGGCTTGAAATGCGGCCGCCAGCGCACCGCGAATGGCTTCGTCGTGTTCGACCAAAGCGCCGAACAAGTCCATCACAACCAGACTTGGATGAGAAAGAGGGGTTGATATCGAGTCGTTAGGCATCCCGCAAAGGACGCGACTAGGCCCAGACCCGACCGCCCACGGTGTGTTCAGATTGCGTCAACAATCCATTGATTGTGCGTTGACAAACCGTTTCCTTTGCGTCAAATCGCTCAGTGACCGACGGCCACCACCACGCCTTCGAAGTGCAGGTCCAAGCCTGCGAGCGGGTGGTTGAAATCGACGTGCACCACGTCCGCTTCGATCTCCACGACCACACCAACAAGCTCATTGCCTTCGTCGTCCTCCAAAGGCACGACCTCTCCGACTTGCATCACCTCTTCGTCGATTTTGCCATCGATCATGAACGTCTCCTTCGGCAAAGGGACGACGGCATCGTCGGTTTCGTCTCCGTAGGCATCGTCGCAGGGGATGAGCAGCTCAAACGGCTCGCCTTCGCGCTTGCCCATCAAACCCTTCTCGAACGCCTCTAGCGCTTCGTCCGCGCCCACGCGGAACACAAACGGCGCTTCCTCCGAGCAGGTTTCCAATTCTTCCCCATCCGGGCCGTTGGCGCGCAAGGTGTAGGCCACTTCTACGAGGGAGCCGTGTTCGACGTGTTTCATCCGGCGAAAGTACACCTAACTTGGTGGCATGTTCACCTCCGTTCAGCCCAAAAACACGCGCCCCGCCCTCCTTCTCGGCGCCCTCCTGATCGCCAGCGGAAGCCTCCTGGCCCAAAACGCCTCCCTCGCGCGCCTCCACGAACATGCGCGGGCCGTCCGGACTCCTTTTTTGGTTCAGGGATGTCACGCCGTGGGGTGCACGCATGACGAGCCCGCCACGCGTGGGTTTTTGCCGGTCGACAACTTCGACATGGGGCCGAGCATTGCGCGGAGCGACAGCTTTGACGTCGCCCACTACGAGCTGTTCCTCGACGTCACCGACTACGCAGGTCAGTCCCTCGATGCGCACGCCACCATCACCTTCACGGTGCTGCAGGGGGGAGGCACGTCGATGTGGTGGGACCTCAAGGGTTTGGACGTCGACAGCGTGACTTGGAACGGCAATGGAGTCGCCTTCGCCCAGTGGGGGCAGGAACTTCATGTGCAATCGCCTGCCCCCATGGCGGAAGGCGAAGCCGTCACGCTCGACGTTTGGTACGGGGGGCAACCCGACGCCGACCCTTACTGGGGCGGGGTGTACTACGCCAGCGACCTCGTTTACAACCTCGGCATCGGACTGACCTCGATCCCGCCCAACTTTGGCCGGGTCTGGTACCCGTGCTTCGACAACTTTGTGGAACGGGCAACCTACACGTACCGCATTCAAAGCGCGGGAGGGCGCCGCGCCCACAACCAAGGCCATTTGGTTGAAGAAGTCCAGCTCGGGGGCGACACGCTCCTGTGCACTTGGGCTTTGGACCACCCCATTCCGACCCACCTCAGCGCCATGGCCGTGGGCCCCTACGTGGACCACGACTACACCCACGAAGGCGCATACGGGGACATTCCGGTGCGCTTGACGAGCAAGGCAGCCGACACAGGCGTGATGCAGCAGAAATTCGCCGACCTCGGCTACGCCATCGACGCGCTCGAATACTGGTGGGGGCCCTATGCCTGGGAACGCGTGGGCTACATCCTGACCACCGATGGCGCGTTGGAAATCCCCACCAACATCGCCTACCCGCGGTTCATGGTCGAGCAAAGCAACTTCGCCAACGGCGACCTGTTCGCGCACGAGTTGGGGCACCACTGGTGGGGCGATTTGGTCGCGCCTACGATCCACAACCACATGTGGCTCAAGGAGGGGCCGGCCGAGTACAGCAGCCACTTGTTCGTGGAGTGGAAGGACGGGCACGAAGCGTTTGTCGATTTGGTCAAGGACAACCAGCGGTTTGTGCTGGAAGAATGCCACGTGCAGGACGACGGATTTCACCCGCTGTCGCCCATGCCTGACGAACACATTTATGGGCGGCACACCTACTACAAGGGTGCGAGCATCATGCACAACCTCCGCGCATACCTCGGCGACGATCTGTTTCGGACGGCAGCCCAAGACGTCATCGCTGCAAGGTTTGACAGCCACATGGACGTGGCCGACTTCGAGTTGCTCCTCGAAGAAGCGACGGGCGAAGACCTGACGCCATTTTTTGCAGCGCAGGCCCTGCAACCGGGCTTCAGCACGTGGGTCGTCGACAGCCTGAGCACCGGACCGGACAACGGCTGCTTCGCCACGACCGTGCACCTTCACCAAAAGCTCCGCGCCTGCGACAACTTCCACGACAACGAGCCGCTCGACCTTACCCTCTGGAACGCGAATTGGGATACGACCCTGGTTCACGCCCGAGTCGGCGGGGAATTTGACGAGATCACGTTTTGGCATGAAGAACCCTTTGTGTTGCTCGGCCTGAACGCCGATGGCCGCCTCAATCAGGGTCGTCTCGACCACACGTTTGCCGTGACTGAGCCCACGGGGCTCGCCAACCTGCCTTGGGTCGACATGCGCGTGGGATGCGACGAGGTCACCGAGGGCGACAGTGTCCTGGTCCGCGTGGAACACCACTGGGCTGCGCCCGATCAGGGACCCAAGGCAGCGTACGTCGAAGAGTTGAGCGGGTCGCACTTTTGGGTGGTGGACGGCACGTGGGACGACGGAGCGTCGAATGCGCCCTTGCTCGACGCTCGACTCAACTACGTGGGGAACGACGTCGCCGATTTGGACTACGACCTCTACGGAGAGACTGAAGAAGGCGGATTCCTCGCGTGGCGGCCGCATGCTGGGGCCCCGTGGGTGCAGTACCCCGACTGCGATTGGCAAGCAGGATCGCTTTCCAACGGGAGCGGCTTGTTCAAGATTTCCAAGCTCCGAAAGGGCCACTACGCCTTCGCCAAGGGGGACGTGTCGGTGGGCCTCGCCGAAGCCACGCCGAGCGACCTCGAACTCACCTTGCATCCCAACCCGTGCAGCGATGTCTTGCGGTGGGAAGGGCTGAAACCCCTGCATTCTGACCTCATCGCGGCCCACGTTTACAACTCTGCGGGCCAGCTCCTGTTGACTGAGCCTGCCTCACGCCAAGAAATCAGCGTGAGTGCACTCCCCGTGGGTGCCTACGAATTTCGGTTGATGGACCGTGAAGGTCGATCTCAAGGGTCCGCCACGTTTGTGGTGACGCGCTAAAGCGCGACCTCGTCTTCAGGGCGCCGCAAGAGCATCCAGGAGGGTCGCGCGACGGATCACGCCTTCGACTTCCCGGATGTATGGGCGCTTGTCGAAGTACGGCGCGTAGGCGTACCCTTCGAGCGTCAACAACCGACCACGAGCCTCGTCAACCAGCGTCAGGCTGTAAAAGGGCCCGCCCATGAAGTCGTTTTCCATCTTCCACAGCCCGCGGACCTCGAGGGCAAAGTGGCCATCAAATTCGAGCTCTTCGTACGCCGGAAAGAAACGACGTTCCGTAGCCATGTAGCTGCCCTTGGTCGGCCCCGGGACGTGGGCGCGTGTCACCTCATCGCGGCGATTCAGGACATGCTCGAGGCTGAGCTGATCCTGGCTGACGTAGGGTTCGCTGTGGATGAAGAAGCCCTGCTGAATGTCGTGGTTGTCTCCGCCCTTCAGCCTGGTCAATTGGCGGTCGATCCACCAGAAGCCTTCTTCTTGTTTGGCCAAACGCGCATCCTTTGGCCACAATCCCTGCACACGCCATTCCTCCAACACCTCGCGAGCAATCACTTCGTTGGGCGACAGCGCGACGATGTCCGCAAATCGAGTCGCCTCCTCGGCGTGAAGCAAACTGACCATTTCTCCGGCGCGCTGAAGCATGACTTCGGCCAAAGCGTCGGCGGTGCGAGCCTTGGCCACCATGTAAATCTGGCCCCGGCTGTACTTGTTTCTGAAAAACGAGAACGACGGCTTCTGCGTGTCGACACGATCCGCCACCTCGAGGATCAAGATGTTGCGGTGAGGCTTCCAAAACCGGTCAAACAGCTCCGGCTCCAGATGCACCACGTCCATCAACGGCTCGTACTGAGGCAGGACCGGGTACGGCTGCCCCAGGATGGCCTGCAGCGTGTCGCCCGCCACACTCTCCCAAACCCCGGGCGTCGCCACCACCACCAATTCCCCCGCCGCACCCACCTTGCCGGGGAGCGCAACACGAGCGCCGTCGCCTTCGCAGGACGTCGCCATCAGGACGGTCCACGCCGCCGCAAGCACCCAAAACATCCGGTTACAGCTTGCTGGGGTCCGCATGGATGATGAGTTTTTGGCCCACGCGAATGACCGAGGAATTCAGGTCGTTCCAAGCCTTGATTTGGGACACTTTCACGCCGTGTCTTTGGGCAATCGAACCCAACACATCTCCGCTCTTCACGCGGTACACGACCGGTTCTGGTTCGTACTTGATGACCGGCGTCAGGTCGGGTTTGTGCTTCCTCATGGCTTCCTCTTCGTCCAAAAACTCGGCCACGTTCGCCACCGGCCACCGCACGGGGAACTTCTCCCCCGGCCCTGGAACAACCTTCAAGCGGTACATGGGGTTCAGGAACGCGATCTGCGCTTCCGTCAAGGACGTCACGGCCGCCATTTGGTCGAACCTCAGAGGCCCTTCCACACGAATCGTGTCCACCGACATCGCCCCTGGCAAGGTTTTTTGTGGGAAGATGCCATGCTCCGCATGATGCTCCATCAGGTACACCACGGCGATGAAATTCGGCACGTAGTCGCGCGTTTCCTTGGGCAGGAACGGCCGAACTTCCCAGTAATTCGTCTTTCCTCCAGACCGACGAATGGCCTTGTTCACGTTCCCGGGTCCCGCGTTGTACGCCGCCAAGGCAAAGTACCAATCCCCGTACATGTTGTGAAGGCGGCGCAAATGGCGGCACGCCGCTTCCGTTGCCAGCAACGGGTCCTTCCGTTCGTCGATGTACCCGTCGATCCGCAACCCCTCAGCTTTGGCGGTGTAGTACATGAATTGCCACAGTCCACGCGCTCCCGCCGGCGACCTTGCCTCGGGATTCAACCCGCTCTCCACCACAGAGAGGTACTTCAGTTCTAGGGGCAATTCGTTTCTGGCCAAAACCTCCTCGAACAAGGGGAAGTACATCGCCGACCGGCCGAGCATCGCTCCCAAGTGGTAGGCGCGGCGCGTCCCAAACGTCACGATCCGACGGTGCGCCACCGGATTCCACCTCAAATCCAGCTGGGACATCACATTCAGGGCCTCCATATTCGACGCCACCGTTGCGGAGTCCAACCCGGACCCCAAACGCGTCAAGCCCGCATCTGGCAGGTTCCAAAGCGAGGAGTCGGAACTGACGCAATGCGCAGTCTCGCACCACTCCGCCCATTGGGCTTCCCAATTCACCAAGACGTCAAGCGCTTGAAGGGAGTCCTCCATCGCCTTTTCTTCTGAGCGCATGGAATCCATTGCCAGCGTCACCAAGGTCAACGTGTCTGCTTGCGCTGTGACCGCAGTCAGCGTGTCTTGACCGAATGCCAACGCGCATGTCCCCCAAAACAGGGCCCCCGTCCAAGACGCCCGACGACCCATCAAGATTCCTTGTCGGACCCTTTGGCGTCGTCTTCTTTTCCGCTTGAAGCGTCTTTGAATTCCTTCATTCCTTGGCCCAAACCCCGCATCAATTCGGGGATTTTTCGGCCGCCAAACAGCAGCAAAATGACCAAGGCAATAAGCAGGAGTTGTGTAGGACCGACGGCACCCATGGCGTGAAGATTTGTGACGAAGTTCCGAAATCCTTTGCAGTTCCCGACACAAGAAAAGTCAAGTCCTCAACGGCGCGTTGTCGATGAGGCGCACGCCTTCCACATGGGCCGCAACCACCGCATGAATCGCTCCCGAGGTGCCGGGTTGAGTGGGCTCAAACGACGAGGCATCCACCGCGTCCAAATACTCCAACGTCACGCCAGGACTGCACGCCAGGGCTGCACGCTCGCGCTCGAGGGCTCCTTTCCAATCCTCTCCCTTGCGTGCCGCATCTTGCAAAAACCGCAAGGATCGGCTCAACGCCAGCGCCTGCTCGACCCCTTGGTCCGACAAACGCGCGTTGCGCGAACTCAAGGCCAAACCGGAACGGTCGCGAACGAGCGGCCCAACCACCACTTCAATTCCAGGATGTCGTTCTGCGGCCAACCGCTTCACCACGGCAACCTGCTGCAGATCTTTTTCACCAAACACAGCAACATCCGGCGAAATCGATTGAAACAACAAATCCACCACGGCCACGACACCGTCAAAGTGACCGGGCCTGTGAGCGCCCTCGTAAGCGTGCGTCAACGATCCCCAGTGGATGGGTTTGGACGACGGTTTCCCACCGTACAAATCCTCCGCGGTCGGAGCGAATACCGCATCCGCACCTGCCGCCGATGCCTTGGCCGCGTCGTCTTCGAGCGTTCGAGGGTAGGCGGCAAAATCTGCCGCGTCGTTGAATTGGGTGGGGTTCACCAAGACCGACACCACAACGCGTTTGCATTGACTTTTGGCCTGGCGGATCAAGCTCGAGTGACCTTCGTGCAGCGCACCCATGGTCGGCACAAAGCCAGTTGCTTCGTCATACCAACCCGCGTTTGACTGCCAATCTTTTAGGGCTTCCAAAGAATGCAAAAGGACCATAAAAACGAGATGATTTGAGGCTGAAACCCGCTATTTTACTTGGATTTTGGGGTAAAAATACTTATCTTGGCTATCCGTTTCACGAATGACATAACAGAATGAGTAAGCCTCGCGTCCTCTACATTTCTCAGCACCTCACTCCCTACCTCCCAGAAACCACCATGAGCCACGTCTCACGGATGTTGCCTCAGGGAACGCATGAGAAAGGAAAAGAGATTCGCGTGTTCATGCCGCGCTTCGGCAAAATCAATGAGCGCCGGCATCAGCTCCACGAAGTCATTCGCCTCTCAGGCATGAATCTGAATGTAAACGACACGGATCATCCGTTGATCATCAAGGTCGCTTCCATTCCTTCCGCTCGCATCCAGGTCTATTTCATCGACAACGACACGTACTTCAAGCGAAAGGCGGTGTTGAAAGATGGAGACGGAAAAGGATTCAAAGACAACGACGAACGCAGTTTGTTTTTCGCGCGTGGGGTGCTTGAAACCGTGCGCAAATTGGGTTGGGCTCCAGACATCATCCACTGCAGCGGTTGGATGACCAGCCTCGTCCCCTTGTACTTGAAGCACGTGTTCGCAGACGAGCCGTATTTCGCCAACGCCAAAGTGATTTACCACGCCTACGACGAAGGTTTTGAGGGCGCACTTGATTCCGGCATGGCTTCCAAAGCAGTGGCTCACGGCATTCCAGCCGAAGCCCTGGAAAGCATCGCGGAACCCACCTTCGACAACTTGAACAGCCTCGCCATGCGCGAAGCCGACGCCATCGTTGTGGGGTCAGAATCCCTGACTCCGGAATCGCAGGCCACCCTTGCCAGCCTTGACAAGCCAATCCTCCCCTTCCAAGGCACAGAAGGCTTTGTGTCAGAAATTAACGCTTTCTATGACGCCATGTTGGAGGGAAAAACTGAGGCTGTCGCGGAGTAAGAGAAGTTCTTGCTGAACTTCGTGCCCTCATGAAGAGGACCGATTTCCGCATCCACCCGACAGTCTGCCTTGTATTTGGATGCTTGATTGCATTTTCTTGGGGGTGCACCAAACCTGAAACCGAAATTGGCCTCGGACTGCAGCCCACGTCTGAATTGTTGGATGCCGTAGTGGTGGACACCGTCACGGTCGAACTCGCGACTGTGCTTGAAGACAGCCTCGAGACCGACGAGCTTAGCACCGGATTGATTGGCCAGGTCTTTGTGCCTCGTTTTGGTACGATCCGTGCTGCTCTGGCGACGCAACTCCGACTTTCAGCCACCGACATCAACTTTGGACCCAACCCAGTTGCGGACAGCATGTTTTTGCAGCTCCGCTACACCGGAGATTTTTACGGGCGCTTGATGCCTGAATTGCTGTCGGTTCAGCCTCTTTTGGATTCGTTGTCGCTTGACAGCAATTACTTCTCCAACATCCACCTGGAAACCACAGGAGAGGAGTGGATTCCCTTGGAAACAGGACCGTTGGCGTTTGAGCCCCGGGAGCCCACCGTTGTGGGTTCAGACTCCCTTGCCTCTCAACTTCGCATCCCCCTGCGCACCGACATCGCACAAGCGATTGTTGAACTCGACACCGCCACCTTTGACGGCAACGATTCGTGGTTTGGCCACTTGCCTGGATTGCTCATCCGGCATTCGGAAGGAGGCCAGGGTGTGGCGGCTTTTGACATCAGCAGCGGGTTGAGTGTCATGAGGCTGCACTACCACAACGACAACGACACGTCAGCGTACGACTTCCTGTTCAGCCCCCTCAGCGCACGGGTCAACTTGTTTGATCGGGAGTTGCTTGGTGAGTTGGGTGCGCTTGATCAGGAAGGAGGGCCAGAAGCCTTGCCCGGGACGGAACGCGCCTACGTGTTGTCCGCATCCGGATGCAAAGTCCAATTGCGTTTTCCCCACCTTTCCGCATTCCTAGACAGCGCTGGCCACACGCCAACTGTCTTGAAAGCAGAGTTGACCCTGCCGGTCGAAGAAGCCTTTTTTGACAAGCCCATCCCGGCACAAGACCAATTGTTTGTGTTGCTCGAAGGCACCACCGGTGGGTTCGTGCAGTCACCAGACCAAAGCGCGCCCATTTCTGTGGGTGGATTTTACAGCCAGAGTGAGAAAGCCTTTGTGTTTAACCTGAGCAGCACTGTGCAGGCTTTGATGAAAGGAGGTCTTGATGGAAGGGAGTTGTACCTTGTCTCCAGCCGAGCCGGCATTTCAGTTTCAAGCGTCGTGCTCGCCGGAACCGAGGTGGACAACCCAGCAAGGCTGACGCTCACCCTTGGATTGTAACTTCAACTTCACCAATCGCCTATGTGTGGAATCGTCGGATACCTCGGACCTAAGCAAGCTTATCCCATCCTGATTGATGGACTCAAGCGCCTCGAATACCGAGGGTACGACAGCTCGGGCATCGCGACCTTGGAATCCAATGGGGAGCTGCGCATTGAAAAAAAACAAGGCAAGGTCGCCAACCTCGAATCTCACGTAGGTGGGGATTTGCCACAAGGCACCGTCGGGATTGGACACACGCGCTGGGCGACTCACGGTCCCCCGAGCGACGTCAACGCTCACCCTCATGCCGGTGGAAAAGGCCGCATCGCCATCATCCACAACGGAATCATTGAAAATTACGAGGCGATTCGGGAGTTGTTGACGCATCGCGGTCACGACTTGGTGAGCGAGACCGACACGGAGGTTTTGGCCCACTTCATCGAGGAAATTCAAACGTCCACAGGCCTCGATCTCCCGAACGCGGTTCGTACCGCCTTGAAGGAGGTTATTGGTGCTTATGCACTCGTGGTCTTGGACCAAACGCAGCCTGATCGGTTGATTGCTGCGCGAAAATCCTCCCCCTTGGTCATCGGCATTGGCGAAGACAACGAATTTTTTGTCGGCTCTGACGCCACGCCCATCGTGGCCCACACCAAAAACGTGGTGTACCTCGAGGACGAAGAGGTTGCGACCATGACCCGGTCGGGCGAGCTGAAAATCCGCACCATCAGCGATTCCGTGGTTACCCCTGAAATTCAAGCGATTGAGCTTGAAATTGCTTCTCTGGAAAAGGCCGGGTACGACCATTTCATGCTCAAGGAAATCTTTGAGCAACCCAAATCCATTCGCGACTCCATCCGGGGCCGTGTCCGTCTCCAGTCGGGCGAGGTTCACATGTCTGGGATCGACGACCACTGGGACGTATGGAGTAAAGCCCAACGAATCTTGATTCTTGGTTGCGGCACGAGTTGGCACGCAGGCCTCGTGGCAGAATACCTCTTCGAGAGCCTCGCACGTATCCCCGTCGAAGTGGAATACGCTTCTGAGTTTCGGTACCGCAACCCCATCGTGCGGGACAGTGATGTGGTGATTGCCATCTCTCAAAGCGGGGAAACCGCGGACACGCTCGCGGCCATCCGCTTGGCCAAGGAGCAAGGCGCCCACGTATTCGGTGTGTGCAACGTGGTGGGTTCAAGCATCGCCCGTGAAACCCACTCAGGCGCGTACACCCATGCTGGTCCTGAAATTGGGGTGGCGTCAACCAAGGCTTTCACCGCTCAAGTTGCGGTGCTCACAGTGATGGCCATGCACCTGGGCAAACGGCTGGGCTCCCTCGACGACGCGAAGTTCATGCGCCTGATGACTGGACTTGACAACATCCCTGGCTTGGTCCAGAAAGTCCTGGACAACTCCGCCCCAGTGGAGCACATTGCATCAAAATTTGCCCGAGCTGACAACGCGCTGTACCTCGGTCGAGGGTTCCAATTCCCCGTGGCATTGGAAGGCGCGCTCAAGCTAAAAGAAATCAGCTACATCCACGCCGAAGGATATCCTGCCGCCGAAATGAAGCACGGCCCCATCGCGTTGATTGACGAAGCGATGCCTGTGGTGTTCATCGCCACACAAGATGAGGTTTACGAAAAGGTGGTCAGCAACATCCAAGAGGTGAAAGCTCGTGGAGGACAAATCCTTGCCATCGTCACGGAAGGAGACCAAAAAGTTCGCTCCCTTGCCGACCACATCATCGAGATTCCGAAGGTTCACGACGCCCTTTCTCCACTGCTTACTGTCGTCCCCATGCAACTCTTGAGCTACCACATTGCGTTGATGAGGGGGTGCAACGTGGATCAACCTCGGAATTTGGCCAAAAGCGTGACCGTCGAATGACCTTTTGTGACCCGTTTTTAAGGTTATGAACATTTGTCTTTGTGAATGTTGATAAACTAAACTGTTTGTGAATCTCTCGTTCTGTGCTTTCTTGCACCACCGAAATCATTGAAACCTAAATTTCAGTCATGAAAAAACTGATGTTCACCTTTGCCATGTTCGCCGTGGCATTTACTTCCGCCCAAGCTCAAAAGCAGCTCGGCGGTGAGCACAACGTTGAAGTCTCCTTCAACCCCTTCAGCGGCAACCCCATTAACGCCTCGGTCATCAAGTACCGGAAGTTCATGGACGATGACCGCGCGCTCCGCGTGACGCTCGGACTGAACCAAACCAGCAACAGCTACTTGGTCGTTCCTGAGAACTCACTCCAAGACGGCCCTGCCGGCGGAACGTTGACCCACGATGACTTGTTCCTTTCGAACAACTACTCTCAGATTGACCTCGGCCTCGGCTACGAGATTCATTTCAAAGGCACCGACAACTTGTCCCCGTACTTCGCGGTTGGCGCAGGAATCAGCATGAACTCGTTCAGCTTGACCCGTGAGCGATTCAGCGCGTTGAACCTGGAAAGCGGAACTGCAGAAGACGCCGAATGGCGTGCCGAAGAAGACCCCGCGAACTGGGGGATTTGGTCGTACTCGAACGACGTCAAATCTTCGACCATCAACCTCGACCTTCTCTTTGGTGCAGACTACTACTTCAACGACGCCATTTATGTCGGATTTGAAGCTGGTCTCCGCTACGGACGTACTTCTGGCATCACCTCCACCATCACGGCTAGCGACAACAACGCCTTCAACATCTACTTCGACGGCGGTCAAGGCACGGAAGACGGTTTGGTTGTGAACACCGTGGAAGGCGGCAACTACCTGTGGAGCACCTCTACAGAAGTGAACTACGTCATCAACGGTGAGCCTTGGATCTCCGACAATGTGTACTACTCTCAAGGAAGCGTTGGAGGTGACATCTACAACCAAGGAGCGTACATCGCGGTGGACGACTTGTGGAGCGACTGGAGCGAGCAATCGCCACAGACCCTTGACCAGGCCGTAAAGCCAAACGGCATCCCAGGTGATGCTTCACGTGACGGCTTCTTCAACGGATCGAACTTCTTGGGCACCTACTCTACGGGCATGCTCCGGATTGGCTTCTTGTTCGAATAAGAACGATCCCACTCGAATTTTCCTGAAAGGCGCCCAAGTGGCGCCTTTCTTCGTTTCTTCAAGTCATGGTTTGTGAATTCATTTGGAACGGAAAAAACCGGAGCGCACGACTCGATCAACCCATCGATCTCAGTCTTCCCCTGGCGGCCAACGGTGAACCCAATCCCGCGGCATGGTACGTGGATTCCCCCGTGATTGAACCGGTACGTGGAGAGGGGTTCGTCGGTGAGGTCGCTTCGGGAGGCTCTGTCAACTTCAGAAATGTGATGTTCAATCCCCACGGACATGGCACACACACGGAGTGTTTGGGGCACATTACCGAAGAGATCCACCCTGTCGATCCGTTGTTTCGAAATCAGAGCGCCCACTTTCCTTGCGCCGTGATTACGGTCACGCCTGAATTAAGGGAAGACAATCGGGTCATCGATGAACATGTTTTGGATGAATTGCACGTTTTGGGGTGGCCCAAAGCGCTGGTCGTTCGCACCCTGCCCAACCCGGAAAGCAAACAACACCGGAACTGGTCCAACTCCAACCCGGCATATTTCACCGTCCATTTCATGAAGCGCTTGGTGGAGCAGGGTGTGGAACACCTCCTTGTCGACCTCCCCTCGGTGGACAAGGAGGTGGATGGGGGGCGATTGGAGGCCCACCACGCGTTTTGGGGGCTACCCGACCACCCAAGACATAGAAGCACCATCACCGAGCTCATCTATGTGCCCCAAAACGTCTCGGACGGCTTGTACCTGCTTCATTTGGGTGTGGCTCCGTTCATGAACGATGCTTCCCCGAGTCGACCCGTGCTGTTTCCTCTTTCACCGGAAAGGACACCTTGAACGTGGTTCCTCGTCCGACCTCTGAAACCACACGAATTTCCCCCTTGGCTCCCTTCACAATGGCCCGCACCATGGCCAAACCCAGGCCAAGCCCGTGCGTTTTCGTCGTGAATTTCGGCTCAAAAATTCGGGCCATCCGGGAAGGGTCGATGCCTTTTCCGTCATCGGAAACTTCCACAAGCGCGATGTGACCTTCACTTTTCAGCGAAACGTGGACATTCACCTCACCACCGTCGTTGGACTCAAGGGCGTTTTGAATGAGGTTGTTGAACGCCCGAGTCAGTCTTGTCCGGTCAGCCAACACCCACACATCTTGATTGCCAAGGTTGACCGTCACGCCTCTCGTCTCTTGCAAGAAGGCGACATCTTCAATCAGTCGGCTTAGATTGAGGAGCATCGGCTCTGCCTTTCCGTCTGTCGCCAACACGGCAAATCCCTCGGCGATGTGGCTTAAGGCATCGATTTGTTGGATGGTGGTTTGGGTGTAGCGACGCAATCGCGCTTCAAAATCAGGTGCACCGTCTGCCCAAGCTCGGTCCAGATGCTGAGCGCCCAATTTCAATGGTGTCAGTGGGTTCTTGATTTCGTGCGCTACCTGTTGGGCCATTTCACGCCAAGCCCCCTCTCGTTCAAGGGAGGCCCTTTCGCTCATGCTCTCCTTAAGCTGCTCCAACAACTCGTTGTAGGCCTGCACCAGGCCTCCAATTTCATCCCGCCATCGGTATTCCAATGCGCGAAAATTCGCCCTTTCGAGCGGATCAGACCTCATGTCAGAGCTCAACCTCCGCAACGGGCGAACAATGGAGTTGGACAGCGAAAAGGCCAACAGCCCGACAAGGAAGAAAAGGAGCAAATACACTGGTGTGAGTCGAATGAGAAAAGCTCGCCAATCGGCCTCTTCTGCTTCCCGAGGATCGTAATGCACGTGCCCCAACGCCAACACCTGCCCTGAGGCCCCCATCAACGGCCAAACCACCTCGGTGCCGCCTCGCACGTCGGGGATTTCGGTCCGCCCCACTCCACTTGTGGCCGACAACAACACCGCCTCATCCAAATCGAGCGCCACGGTGCTGTCAGGAGACCCTGGACCTGCTGAGGTGGTCACCAAATGGCCCCTGCTGTTGTAAAGCGAAAACGTCAGGCTGTGCACGTCCGCCAACTCGCAAATGCGATCTGTAAATACAATCGCCAGGCTGTCTTGACCCACACTTCCACCCATGCGCTCCAACATGTAGCTCAAACTTCGCTGCAACGCAGCCTCCTTGCGCAACAAACGCTGGGCGTTGTAGGTCGCCTCCGCATCCACTCCGTAGCGATACGCCACAAAACCCGTGGCAAGCAATGCGCACACCACGACCGCCATCATGCCGAGAAAAATGCGGAACCTCAGACCCATGGCCCGAAGCTAACCACAAAGCATGCCAAGAAAAACAGGTTGCCGGCTTAGCCGTCGAGCGCCTCCGACCCCGCCACAATCTCGAGGATCTCGGTGGTGATCGACGCCTGGCGCGCCTTGTTGTAGGTGATGCGCAGGTCGCGCAACAGCTCCCCACCGTTGTCCGTGGCTTGGTGCATCGCCGTCATGCGGGCGCCGTGCTCAGCCGCGTGGCTGTCCAAAAGAGCTTTGTACAACTGCACACGCAAGGCGTTAGGCAGCATGCGCTCCACAATTTCCTCCTTGTTGGGCTCGAAGATGTAGTCCACAGACGAGGCTTCGGCACCCTCCTCCTCCGAAGGAAGCATGGGCAAGAATGGCTCATTCGTGGGCAACTGCACGCCTGCGTTCTTGAACTGATTGTACGCCAAGATCACCTTGTCGTATTTGCCACCAACAAACTGGCTCATCACTTCGTTAGCCACTTCAGACGCATGGTCAAAGTCGAGGTTGTCAAACAACGAGGTCGAAACGCTGCCAAAGCCCTCGGCCAACGACCACTCCAAACGCTTTGCCGCGTCCAGGGCTTTTTTACCCAATGGCAAAACATCGCAAGCTTGGCTTTTGCTCGAGCACTCCTCAGCGACTCGCGTGGCCATTTTCACCACGTTGTTGTTGAACGCGCCACACAAACCCCGATTGGACGTGATGGCCACAATCAAAACTCGCTTGACCTCACGCTCCTCCGAATACTTTCCCTCGCCCTTGTCCAGGCTGGCGCTCACGTTGGCCAACATGCCCTGAAGCTTCACTGCGTAAGGTCGCATTTGGGTAATGGCGTCTTGGGCACGACGCAACTTCGCCGCAGACACCATCTTCATCGCAGAGGTGATCTGCATGGTGTTCTGCACCGAAGAGATGCGGTCACGTACTTCTTGGAGTCCTCCAGCCATGGTTCAGGAATCAGGCGTAACGTGCGGTCATTTCTGCAGCCGCTGACTCAATCACGCTGGTTTCGGCATCCGTGTACTTGCCCGCCTTCAACGCCGCAAGCGTGTCGGCATGCTTGGCTCGCATGTAGTCCAAGAATTCCGCTTCGAACTCACGCACCTTGTTCACAGGGACCGCCTTCAGCAGGTTTTTGGTTCCGCAGTAAATGATGGCGATTTGCTCTTCTACAGGAAGTGGAGAGTTTTGGGCTTGCTTGAGGATTTCCACGTTGCGCTCCCCTTTGCCGAGAACCGCCTTGGTGGCATCGTCAAGATCTGAACCAAACTTGGCAAACGCTTCCAACTCGCGGAATTGCGCCTGGTCAAGCTTCAACGTACCAGCCACCTTTTTCATGGACTTGATCTGCGCAGATCCACCCACACGGCTTACCGAGATCCCTACGTTGATTGCAGGGCGCACACCGGAGAGGAACAGGTTGGATTCCAAGAAAATCTGACCATCTGTGATGGAAATCACGTTGGTGGGGATGTACGCAGAAACGTCACCCGCTTGGGTTTCAATGATGGGAAGTGCCGTCAATGAACCGCCTCCCTTCACTTTGCCCTTCAGGCTTTCAGGAAGGTCGTTCATTTGAGCAGCAATGCTGTCCTCAGCAATCACTTTGGCTGCGCGCTCCAACAAACGAGAGTGCAAGTAGAAGACGTCACCTGGGTATGCCTCGCGCCCTGGAGGACGGCGAAGCAGCAAAGAAACCTCACGGTAAGCCACAGCTTGCTTGGACAAATCGTCGTACACCACCAATGCCGGACGACCCGTGTCGCGGAAGTACTCCCCGATGGCCGCGCCCGTAAACGGTGCGTAAAATTGAAGCGGCGCAGGGTCAGAAGCCGTTGCCGCCACGATCACCGTGTAAGCCATCGCTCCCGCTTCCTCCAGCGTCTTCAAAATGCCTGCGACTGTCGACCCCTTCTGACCTACAGCCACATAAATGCAAAACACCGGTTCACCTGCGTCGTAAAACTCTTTCTGGTTGATGATGGTGTCAATCGCCACAGTGGTCTTTCCCGTCTGGCGGTCACCAATGATGAGCTCTCGCTGACCGCGCCCAATGGGAATCATGGCATCAATCGATTTGATGCCCGTCTGCAGAGGCTCGGTCACGGGTTGACGGTAAATTACGCCTGGCGCCTTGCGCTCTACTGGCATGTCAAACGTCTCGCCGGCGATAGGGCCCTTTCCATCAATGGGTTCGCCCAACATGTTGACCACACGGCCCAACATGCCTTCGCCAACCTTGACCGAGGCGATCGTGCCCGTACGTTTGGCTGTGCTCCCCTCCTTCAGGTCACCTGAAGGTTCGAGCAACACCGCACCTACGTTGTCCTCTTCAAGGTTGAGGACAATGCCGCGAACGCCGTTTTCGAATTCGATCAATTCCCCGGATTGTACGCTGGACAAACCGTAAATGCGGGCAATGCCGTCTCCGACTTGGAGTACGGTGCCTACCTCTTCAAGCTGCGCCGCGCTTGTAGCGCCGGCGAGTTGCTCGCGGAGGATGGAAGAGACTTCTGCTGGGTTGATTTCAGCCATCACTTTGTGATTTTGACCCGGTTAGAATTCGGGCTCGTAGTCGTGTTCAGTTAGTTCGCGGCCAAGAGCCTGGAGTTGGCGCTTCACCGACGCGTCGATCATCTGGTCACCCATTTGCAGGACATACCCGCCTAGGATTTCAGGATCCACCTTTTCAGTCAAATCAACATCGCCCCGGTGCGCCTTCGCCACCTGAGCCAGAATCTGCGACCGCAACGCCTCGGTCAATGGAACCGCAGTCGTCACAGACACCTCTTGAATGTTCCGAAGAACGCGAAGTTGCGCCTGCCCCTCTTGCACCATGTCCACAACCAAGCCCTCACGACCCTTGTCAACCAAGATTCGCAAGTAATTGGTCACGAGTTCGCCCAAGTGCCCTTTCACCACAGCATTCAACACAGCCTGTTTCTTATCCCCTTTGATGATGGGGCTTTGCAAAAGCAAAACGAGGTCATGCGATCCCGCAAACAGTGCGTGCAGCGTCTCCAAATCGCGTTCAACCACCTCCAACTCCTTTCTCTCTTGCGCGAGAGAAAGAAGGGCTTTGGCGTACCGTGCGGCGACTCGTGCTGTGGCCATGGCTTAGTTCAATGGGCTTTCTTCGATCAACTTCTGGACCAACGCCTCTTGCTTGTCGTTGGAGGACAATTCCGTCCGGACCAATTGCTCTGCAATGGCCACCGAGAGCTTCGCCACTTCAGCCTTCAATTCCGCAACAGCGGCCTTGCGCTCCGTTGCGATTGCCTGGCGAGCATTTTCTGCTTCGCGATTCGCCTCTTCCTTTGCCTTGCTCTTCGCCTCAGCCACAACCTGATCTGCCAAGTCTCGTGCTTCGCGCAACATGGAGTCGCGTTCCGCCCGGGCTTCTTGCAGCAGACGATTGTTGTCCTCTTGAAGGGCCGTCATTTCAGAACGGGCCTTGTCGGCTTCATTGAGGGCTGTGGAAATGCTCTCTTCGCGCTCCTTCAGGGCAGCGAGGATCGGTCCCCACGCCATTTTGCGCAGCAACAACATGACCACCAAAAAAGCAATGGTGGACCAGACGACTGTCCCGAATGCGGGTGTCAGCAGCGCCTCCATGGAATTATCCGAGGGCGACGAGCAAGCACACAATCACACCGAAGAGGGCCACACCCTCAACCAGTGCCGCAGCAACAATCATGTTGGAGCGAATGTCGCCCGCGATTTCAGGCTGACGAGCCATGGCTTCCAGGGCGGATCCACCAATACGTCCAACACCGAGGCCTGCGCCGATTGCGGCAGCACCAGCACCGAGGCCTGCGAGGCCTTGTCCAATTTCAAGAAGGATGGTCAACAATTCCATTTGGAAAATTTTGAAAGAGTAATAAGAATCAATGATGGGCCTCGTGGGTCGCTTCACCGAAGTAAATCGCCGCCAAGAGGGTGAAAACAAATGCTTGCAAAAACGCCACCAGCAGCTCCAAGCAATACATGAAAATCATGAAAGCCGTGGAGAAAACGCCGATGCCGTAACCCGCGAACAATGCCTCTCCTCCCTTTCCGAAGATCAGGATGAGGCTGACAAAAGACAAGATGATGATGTGTCCAGCACTGATGTTCGCTGTCAAACGAATCATCAAAACGATGGGCTTCAAGAACATCCCGACAATCTCGATCGGGATGATGATGGGCATCACAAACAACGGCACACCTGGAGGCCAGAACAGGTGTCCCCAATAGTGCTTGTTGCCATTCAAAGCCGTGATGAGGAACACAAACGCCGCCAACACCATGGTGATGCCCAACGTGCCTGTCACGTTGAATCCCCCCAAGAACGGAACAAGTCCCAGCAAGTTGGCAAAGAAAATGAAGAAGAACACCGTCATCAAGAAGGGCAAAAACTTGTCCGCTTTCTTCGCCCCAATGTTGGGGATCGCGATTTCGTCGCGCAGGAAAATCACCAAGGGCTCCAAGGCGTTGGTCATTCCGGTGGGGGCTTGCCCGGAGCGGGAGCGGTAGCTCTTCGCCATTCGGCCGAACAACAGCAGCATCAACCCCAGCATCAGCAACATGCCAAAAATGCTTTTCGTGATGCTCAAGTCGTACACATGCGCACCAGCATGGGCGTCGTGGTTGTGGTGGTTGTGGTCGCTGTGGTCGTGAGTGTGATCCGCGACCGCCAAGGAAATGTGGCCGTGACTCAATTCGTACGTCGCGCCTGAAGGGCGAACGGCAGTCCGAACTTCTCCGTGACCCTCGAAAGCACTGCTCATGAAAACATCCAAGCCGTGCTCCTCAGAATACAACAAAATGGGAAGCGGAATGTGGACGGCGCCATGCCCTTCGCCCCACAAGTGAATGTCGTGGGCGTCGGCAATGTGGTGAATGATGAACTCGCTCGGGTTGAATGCCTCCGACGTCTCTTCGTGAGAGTCGTGCGAATCAGAGGCCCAAGCCTGGGACCACAGTGCCGTGGTCAACGTTAGAAAAAAGAGTGCAAATCGCGTGTACATGGTCGCAAATCCGCGGCAAAAGTACTCACGAAAGCCGTGTTCCGCACAAGGAATTCAGTTCTTTTCCATTTGGGAGGAAGAACGTGTCGTGGACACCACCAAAATGGCTGTATCCAAAACGAAAACTCCAAACGTTGAAAACACATACTCCACCCTGTGTTCTTGGTGGGTCACGAGGTATGCCGTAAGCCAACCTAGTGCCGCAAAAAGCTTCATTGCAGTCGTTCCGTTTACCGCGGCAACAAACTGAAGGGGTGAGCGTTCGGATGCCCGTTGAATCCACCTGACGCCAATGGCCGAAATCACCCCCATCGAGCACGCCGTCGAAGGCCACCACCAAGACTCCCAGAGAAACTGGAGGTCTGGAACCACAAAAGGCGTCATCAGCGCCATGCCTGTGGACAACGACAAGGCCGTGTACGTTTTGATTCTATCCATCTTCACGTGAGCGCTCGAAGCACCTGATACATCCCTGCCGCAAGCCCAAGCAACCCAAACAAAGCCGTTCCCAGGGGTTGCTCCCATTGAAAGTGCTCATCCACTTTCATGCCTGCAAGCACACCGAGTCCAATGGCCACAGCCAATTGAACCCCCATTCCGGCGAAACGCAAGATGGACGTCTGGGGTGTGGGTCGCTTGCCCTCTGTCCGAGCGGACTCTCCTTCCTTTCGAAGATCCGCCACCTGAACCAATTAGAGCTTGGTCTGCAACGTGGCTGGTCGGGCAACCTCTGGCTTCTTCACCTGAGGCGCTCCGGTTTCCAATTCGGCACCCTTGAGCGTATTGACCGCACCAGGCTTGCCCATCATGGGAACGTCCTTGCGCTCGCGGCCTCCCATGTGGAACGTTCCCACGGGTTGGGCACCGGCTTCCACGCTGAGCTGGCCGTAGTATACGGTGCCCGCCACTTTTGCGGAGGCCTTGAGCGCCATGAGCTCAACCACTTCGATTTGGCCTTCCATGCTGCCCTCCACTTCGCAGTGAGCGCACATGACATTTCCTTTGATCGAACCCTTGGGGCCCACCACCAAACGACCTTTCGTGGTGATGTCTCCCTCGAAGGCGCCGTCAATCCGCATGTTGCTTTGGCTGCGGATGTTGCCTTCAAACGTGGTTCCTTCCACGATGCGGTTCACCGCATCCGTGCTGGGGGCGTCCATGCCCATGGGGGATTTCTTGTTGCCAATCATTTGGCCGAAAGGTAGTGTTGTGCGAAGAACTTCACGTACCCTTGAATGTCCTTGTTTTTGAACAACGTCACATAGTTTTCGTTGCTAATCAGCACGATGTCGTACCCTGAAGAGTTGATGTCAATCAGGTCCTCACGGTTGCCTGTGAAGACATCGAAATACCCCATGCCTTCCTCGTCATTCCTGAAAGATTTGACCAACACCACCTCGTTGGCTCGGTCAATCAAGTTGCTGGTTACTTTCAGGCGTTTTGAGGCATAAAAAGCACTGTTGAAATCTGACGTTTGGGCCTTGATTTCATCCCCACTTCCTCGCCCCACAGGAACGAAGATGGCGAAGTAATGTTCCTTGTTGGCGTTGAACGTGAATGGAGACTCCTCCACAACCTCGTCTTGTTCTTCCGTGCTTGACCCCAGCTCCGTGCCAAGCGCCACACCCAGCTTCTGCATGACTTCGAGCGCGTACGCAGCCTCCTCCGTGTCGGGGCATTCTCCAAGAATTCCCTGAAGAGCCTCGAAATAAGGGGTGCGGTCTCCGGTGTAGCTGGTCAGTCCGCCTACGCATTGCGCCCGGAGCAAGCGGTACTTGCAGGCGAACATGTTGGCGGTGTCTTGTTCGAGAACCTCGTCGATTTCCAAAAGGACGTTCTGGTAATCTCGTGTATAGTAACGGCTCAACAAGCCCTCATACACCTCACGCTGGCCTTCCCGAATCACTTCCTCTTCATCGAGGTATTCCGGGTCCTCGATCAGACGCGCCCATTCGCTGCCAGGGTACAAACGCACAATTTCATCCGCCCAGTATGGACTGTTGCAATCGTCGCAGAACGGGTTTTGGTAATTCTCTTCGATCTCCCGCTCGAGGTACGTACGAAACAGCTGATAGTGAGCTGTTGGGTGAAAATCAGAGCTGTCCAAAACCTCGATCAACTCCACCCAAGTCTCGATGGCTTTTTCGTTGTCATTCAGCTTCTCCCGGTAGTCCAAACCTGCGTTGTAGTAGGCCTCTGCCATTCGCTCCTCTTGAACCACGCGCTCCTCGGATTCGCAAGGCAACGTGGCAAGCAACTCGTCAAAAGAAGGAAGGTTGGCGGGGTCCAGGGGGTCGATCACCTCGGCCTCTGAACCTCCCTCCTCTCCTTCTTCTCCCTCTTCGTTGTCTGAGAACAGGTTGCCAAATTTGTTCGAGCGCCGCCAGTCGTCTTCCAAAGTCCGTTCCCCCCAGAAATTCAAAAACTGCTGCCTTCCCGATTGTTTGAGGCTGGCGTTGTAAGGCCAAAACATACCCGCCCCCGAATTGTCCGACGCTGCTGCCGCTGCTGCTGCCTCTTCCGCAGCTTCACGCTCCTCGCGCAACCGCTTCAACTCCAACTCCATGTTCCGCAACACCCGGTCCACAGCTCGCAACCGAAGGTCCTCGTCCATGTCGCACAAATCCAGCAAGCTGTCCACTTCCGCGATGATGTTGAGGTTGTCCACCAAGCTCGACAAATCCGAGGCCAACGACGTGATCTCGTCCTTCCTGTCGTTGTCCTCTTCGATGTACGCCAATGCGCTGTCATAGTAGGCTTGAGCCGTCGGGTACACGAGGTCTTCCATGTACAAATCGGCGAGCTTGAGGTAGCTTTTGCCCAATTGATGGTCGTTGTCCACGTAGGCCGCCACAGACGACTTGAACAAGTCAAAGGACTCGTCCCGACGGCGGTCTTCGAGGGCCACCTCTCCGAGCGCGAAGTACACTTGATCTAAAAACTCCTCGTTCTTGTCGTCCTCAAGCATGTCTTCCAACAGCTCGACAATCGCCTCGCTGTTTCCGTTGCGTCGCTCGTAGGTCATGGCTTGTTGAATGTTTCCTTGAAACACCCATTCGTAGTCCGCCCAACGCATGTCAGCCACTTCGTGAAACTGCTCGATGGCTCCTTCCTTGTCGCCCATTTCTCTCAAACACTGAGCCAAGACAAACGTGACGCGCGTGCGTTCCTTGTCCTTTTTTCCCAACAAAGGCAGGGCGTCCTCCAGGTGACGGGCCGCGGCTTCGTATTCCTCGTTCAGGACCTTGTATTGGGCCAACACCATCAACGTGTGCGCCTTCGCGTCGTCCGACGCATCACGCACGCTCTCGGCTTTGGCCAAGGCGTTTTTCGCCTTGATGTCATCTCCAGTGCGCATGTGGGTTCGGCCCAGCCAAGAAAAGGCCCATGCCTCCGCGTCCGCACCGTCCACCGTTCGAACCAAATACGTGAAAATTTCCTCGGCCTTGGGGTAATCGCCCTTCAAGTAATAAGACTTGCCAATGACGGTGTAGTTGTCGTCGATCCATTTGTTCATGACCGGGCGGTTCATGGACTTCATGAGTTGCTTGGGCGGGGCCATGGTGTGCCGATCGACGACGCGGGTGCACTTCTCGATGGCCCGCTCCATCAATGGGAAAATCTGCTGTGCTGTGGATTCGTCTGCCTCCAAAAACAACGGAAGAACCTCATCCCAGCGCTCTTCGTGAAGTTCTTCGAGTTTGGCGTCCGCTTCCGCGTGGGCCTCGTTCGCGTAGAAAAATCCGTTGTATTTCGCCGTGGTGTTGTGGTACAACCGGTACGCCCTCCCGTCACGCTTGGTCGTGCAAGACGTCGCAATCAGCATCACGAGCGAGGCGGTAACAATCAGGGTGCGGTTCAGCATCGGGTCCTTCAACGTAGAAGGGTCAAATTTATTGGGTGCACGCCTTCCCTTGACCAAAAACTTTGTGCGCGTGGCGATATTCGCACCATGTCAATGTGGAAACACTTGCTACGAGTCACCGTTTTTGACGAAAGTTCCTATTCGGAAATCCGAGTGTTCCGGGGAACACCTCGGCGCTGGGTGGGGTGGTTTGTGGGCATTCTTGTGGCGGTCAGCCTTGCCACTTACCTCGCGATCGCCCAAACGCCTTTGCGCGAATGGGTGGTCCCAGGCTACGTCGCTGAACAAACGCAGCAAGACATGCGGGAAACACGTGTGTTGGCCGACAGCTTGGTCCGTGTGTTGGAACAGCAGGAACAGGCGCTGCTTGCCCTCCGACACGCCTTGGTGGGTGACGAGGCTGCGCTTTCCTTTCTCACGCGATCAGAATCCACAGTCCCGCTTGACTCGATGGCGGGTTGGGGGTTGGACTCTGTCGTGTTTGAGGCTGGATCAAGTGAGATGGCCCTGAGGGAGGCGGTGGAGGAGGCAGACCGCTTTTCCCTGCAGCGACGCCGGGCGGGTGGCGCGAACGCCATGATTGGCTTCACCTACCCACCTCTTGTTGGCGGGGTTTCCGACGGGATGAACGCCGGCATCGGGCATTTGGGTGTGGACTTGGTCGCACCAGCGGGCACCCCCATCCAAGCTGTGGATGACGGATCTGTCTTGTTTAGCTCCTACACCGTAGAAACCGGATACACCCTCCTCATTCAACACCGGGGAGAGCGCGTTTCGGTGTACAAACATTGTTCCTCTCTGCTCAAACAACAGGGCGACCTGGTGGCCGGCGGCGAGGCTGTTGGCTTGATGGGCAACACGGGGGAGTTGACCACCGGTCCTCACCTGCATTTTGAATGGTGGGTGCGCGGCAGGGCGCTCGACCCCACCCCTTGGTTAGGCCGCACGAGCCTTTGGGATGACGGAGGGCCTGTGAATTAGGGCCACGCAATGGGGCCGCACGCCGTCAAGGCGTTGTACTCCGTCCAGCGAGCCTTCATTTCGTCAACCGTCAGTGCTGCCAAACCCGATGTGCCAAAGGCCTCACAGGTGAAGCTCGCCATCACACTTCCCACCGTCACGGCCTGCTTCATGTCCTCCCAAGTCACCGATCCGTTTGCGCGGGAGCGGGAGGCGAGGTAACCTACAAACCCGCCTGCGAACGTGTCACCCGCGCCCGTGGGGTCAACCACATGCTCGAGGGGGTAAGCCGGAGCGAAAAACGTCTTTCCTTCTTGGAACATGAGCGCACCGTGTTCCCCCTTCTTGATGACCACTGTTTGGGGTCCCATAGCGTGGATTGCTCGGGCTGCCTTTGGCAAAAAGTGCTCACCTGTCAATTGCCGCGCCTCCTCATCGTTCACCGTCAACACATCCACCTTGGAAATGATTTTTTTCAAGTTGTCGAGAGCCACATCCATCCAAAAGTTCATCGTATCAAGGACAACCAATTTTGGCGAAGACACTTGTTCCAACACCGTCATCTGAACAGCGGGGTCCAAGTTGCCGAGCATCACAAATTGAGCCCCCTTGCCCTGTGGACAAACGCACGGTTCCCAACCAATCAGCACATTGAGGTCGGTGGCCAACGTGTCACGTCCCACCATGTCGTTGTGGTAGCTGCCCGCCCAGTGAAAACTCTCCCCGTCTTCGACGCGCGTGAGTCCATCAAGTTTGGCTCCTCGACGCTCCAGCTCCGACAAAAATTCCATGGGAAAATCGTTGCCAATCACGCTTACCACATGTTGTTCTGGAGAGAAGTGGCTCACGGCAAGGGCGATGTAACTCGCTGCTCCTCCCACAACTTTTCCAGAGCTTCCAAATGGCGTTTCAATGGTGTCAAACGCGACAGTTCCGAGGGTGAGGACGGGCATGGGGAAGGGAGTTTCTGCGGATTTCCGTCAAAGGTATTGCTTCAATACGCACTCTGACGTATTTTTGCCGTCCTCTAATTCCTCCATAGCTCAGCTGGTTAGAGCATCTGACTGTTAATCAGAGGGTCCTTGGTTCAAGTCCAAGTGGAGGAGCCCAAAAAGAAAGGCCTCGCTCACGCGAGGCCTTTTTTGTGTCCAACACGAACGCACTCAGTTGCTTGCTCGAAGGTTGAATCCAACCGAAACCGTCAACCGGTATCCCGTTTCACGCATTCCAATGACGTCGAAATAGTCGGTCGAGTTTAGAGCGTCACCCAACACCGAGTTTCGGGGGCCTTGTTTGTTTGGCACAAACGCAATGTTGATGGGCAAATTCAAATCCCCCTTGGTGTAATTGTAGCCAAGTGCAAACACAAACCCCAAACCCGAAGCAGAAAGGTTGGGGCCTGTTGCAAATTCAAAACCTTTTTGAGAGCGAATTCCGACAAGGCTGGAAAACGAAGGCAAAAAGAGGCCTTTTTCCATGCCACCGATCAAAGCAACCCACTCCACCAAACCCACGACCGGACCGCCTGTATCGGCAAAACGTGTCTCCCACTGCCAACCGTATTGAGTTGTGTAGGTGAACGGCAAACCGTTGGTGAATTCACTGTGATATTCGAGGGAGTCCATTTCGTGAACACGATTCAAAAACTGGGCTGAGCTGCCTTCCGAGACATAGGTAAACCCAAACCGCGGGCCCGACATCTGATTCACTACAGAGTTGTCTGGAACATCGTTAAAACCCCACGAATCCTCTGGGAGTTGGGCGAAAACCGCCTGAAAACAAAACAAGCACGAACACACAAAGAGAAAATGTTTCATTCCCCAAAGGTAGGCCCTCTCCTCTTTCTTCATTTTTCAAACTGATTTTCAACACGTTAAGAGGTGAGACACGAAACCCCCATCCTGGATTTCTCCAAACGCGTTGTTATTTTGAGTCATGCACACTTCCCGACTCACCCTGACCCTCCTCCTTCTCGGTGGAGCCAGCCTTCTCGCCGGCCTGACATTCAAGCTCAATCACCTCATGGGTGCAGAAACCTTGTTCAATGCTGGAGCTTTGGTTCTGGTTGCGGGGATGCTGTCAGCTCTGTGGGACGTGTGGAAGCGATCCAAACGATGAGAACACTGATCGCGCTGATCGCGTGGTTGGGATCATGCATGGTCGTGAATGCTCAGTTGTGTGGTCAGGATTACGACGCCCAAATCGCGGCCATCCATGAACGAGCAGCGGCCCTGGCGGGTGACAAGCCAACTCTCGTGCTTGTGGGGAGCAGTTCGTTTCGGTTTTGGCCTCAAACCGACACCGTCTTTGCCACTTATGACGTCATCAACGCCGGGTTTGGGGGGTCGTGCTTTCAAGACGCCTGGCGGTTGCGAGACACGTTGATTTTGGCGTTTGAGCCCTCACTTGTCTTGATCTACGAGGGTGACAACGATTTGCACGACGGCGTGGCTCAGGAGGACATTCTCGCGCATGCCACGAATTTGTTGGATGACCTCACCCGTCGCTTGCCTCTGTCTGAATTCGTCGTGGTCGCTCCAAAGGCGAGCAGGGCGCGCTACCACCTCAAGGATCAATACCTCGAACTCAATGCCAAGTTGCGTTCAGTCGCGATGAACCACGGGGCGCATTGGGTGGATTTTTGGGCGGTCCAACACGACGCCAGCGGTGAGCTTCGGGACGAGCTTTTCATCCACGACAAGCTCCACCTCAATGGCGAGGGGTACGCCGTTTGGGTTGAAGAAATGAGGCGTCAACTTCCTTGGTTGAACCCCAACTCGCCTTGATCGGTTCGCTTAAAGAAGGTTGATGCGGCTGGCAAGCAAATCCTTGTAGGAGCCTCCCACTGGGATTTCCTTTTCCATGCCCTCCATGCGGATGTTCGCATACTTGATGCTGTCAATCGCATGCAGGTTCACGATGAAGCTCCGGTGCACTCGAATGAACCTTCGGTCCGACAATTTGCGCTCCACCTCCTTCATGGTGCTGTGAATCGTGTACGATTCCTCTCGCGTGTGGACCACCACGTAATCTTTGAGGGCCTCAACAAACAACAAGTCCTCGTGCTTGACGCGCATCAGGCGGCTTCGGTTCTTGACGAAGATGACCTCCGCATCGTCCTTGTGTTCGGCCAGGCTCCGCAAGAAATCGGCCTCCGTCTTGAGCTCCATTTCCTTGCTGTGCTTGTGAAGAGCCATCTCCACCGCCGTTTGGATGTCCACCTCCTTGAATGGCTTCAAGATGTAGCCGTGAGGCTCTGCAAGCTTCGCTTGAGACAGGGTGTTCTCGTCGGCGTAGGCGGTGAGGAACACCACTGGGATGTCGAGGTTTCGCTTGATTTCTTCGGCAGCAGCGATGCCGGTCATGTCGCCCTTGATCATGATGTCCATCAAAGCCAAGTCGGGCTTGTGCTTCAGCGCGAGTTCAATGGCCTTTTCGCCGTTGTCAGCGGTAGCCACCACGTTGTATCCCAATTTGTCGAGGCAGCGCTCGATGTCCTTTCGGACGATGCTCTCGTCCTCCGTCACCAAAATGTTGATGGCCATGCTTTTGTCTTGCGGGTTTGAGGGGTGGGTGTCCACGTGGGGACCCTACTCCGTTGGGGTAAATCTAACCAAAAAGCTACACCCCTTTCTGCCTTGGTCCGTGCTTGTTACCACCAATTCCCCGTCGATTTGTTCGGTCAAAGCCTCAACCAAATACACACCGAGGGAGTCGTTCTTGGCAAAATCCATCCCTGCGGGCAAACCCACACCGTCGTCAGAGACTTCAAGCTCCACCGCTCCACCTTCGGCGTGTTGGATCCGGAGGGTGATGGTGCCTAATGATCGCTCAGGAAAAGCATATTTCAGGGAGTTCGACACCAATTCGTTGGTGATCAAACCACACGGGATCGCTTGTTCCAAACTCAGGTAGACCTCATCAAACACCGTTTGCAACACCACTTCGCAATCGCTTCTTGAATAACTCTGGATCAGGTTGGCACTCAGGCGCTGGAGGTACTCCGCGAAACTGATGTTCGCGAAGTCGGTGTTGCGGTAGAGCGACTCGTGAATAAAGCTCATCGTAGCGATGCGGTTGGTGCTTTCTTCCAAAAGGTTGAGCGTCTCGGGGTCTTTGACGAACGATTTTTGGAGGTTCAGCATGCTGCTGATCACCTGAAGGTTGTTTTTCACGCGGTGGTGCACCTCTTGCAACAACACCTCCTTCTCTTTCAACGCACTTCGAATGGCGCGATCGATTTCTTTCCGCTCGGTGATGTCGTAGGCAATGCAGCTGATCTCCCGTTGGTCTTCCTCCAAAGTCACGGGATTCAGGAACACCTGGTACCATCGGCTTTCTCCGTGAATGGTCTTCAGGGGCAATTCGAATTGTTGGGGTTTGCCCTCCATCGCCCTCAAAAACAAACGGAGTTGACCTTGGTAGGGTTCTTCATCCACAATTCGGGCGATGTTGTCGATGAACGATTTCTTCGTGTCGAGCTCCAACCCAAAGTCGTATTGGAAAATGTTCTTGAAATTCTTGTTGAATGCGTTGACGCGGTCCGCACTGTCCATGGTGAACATGATCATGTTTTCCGTGGAGTCGAAAATGGACTCCAGTTTGGCGCTTTGGGTTTTCGCCCGTCGCTCATGCAAACGCATGTTCGTGATGTCCAGGTAGATGCCGCGCACTCCGGTGGGTTTTCCCCGCTCGTTGTGTTGCACAGTGGCCCCCCCCAGCATGGTCAAAACTCCCCCATCAGCCGCCACAAATTCCAACTCTTCTCCTGACCCCTCCAGCGCTTTGATCCAAGTACGCCCGCGCTTGGGTAAGCTGGTGATGATGTCGTGGACCGTGCGTTTGGACAATTCGATTTCAGAATACCCTAAAAGTTCGTTGAAGGAGGGGTTGGTGTAGGTGAAAAAGCCTTTGTCGTCAAGCGTGAAAATGGCGTCATTGGCATTCTCGAGAATGCTTCGGTAGCGCATTTCACTGGCCTCCAAATCCTCCTGCGCAATCTTGGCTTCAGTGATGTCCCGGCCGACCGCCATGGCCCCGAAATTTTGATCCTTCTCGTCCTTCAACACAGCCAGCGTCAAAAACATTGGGAAGGTCTCACCATTGAGCCGGCGACCGGTGGTTTCTCCGGCGAAAATCATGTTCTCCAGCAGGGATTTTCGGATGCGTTCGGATTCTGTTTTGGTCGAGATAAAATCAAAGTAGTGGTGCCTTTCAGCCTCTGCCCCAAAATCCAACCCAAACTCCACCGCAAACGCTTGGTTGTATTGAGACAACGAACCGTCTGGGCTGAAGGCCACAATCATGTCGATGGATGATTCAATGATGGACCGGTTCAGCCTTTCCGTATCCGCCAAGCGACGCTGCGTGGCTTTGTGACGCTCGATTTCTTCCTTGAGCAAGTTGTTTGCTTCCTCAGCCAACGTGGCTCGCATTTGCTCCCGGATCAACGCCACACGTGTGCGCAAATCAGTGAGGGTCACCTGCACCGCCGGGGAACGGTCATGAAAGGACAAGGTCATGCGAACCCCGACTTCCACAACATCCCCATCCAAACCCGTCATCCGAACCTCGCGGTAGGGAGGCCGTTCTCCACGTTCCACCATGTGGATGTCCTCTTGCAACACGGCTTGGTCGTCTTCGTGAAAAAGGGTGATGAAAGACTCATCGTAAACCTCGTCTTCCAAACGGACACCCAACAAATCCAACACTCCTGGGTTGGTGTATTTCACTTTTCCCTCCACCATCAGGAGCAGCCCCATGGGGCTGTTCTCTACCAGCATCCGAAATCGTTCCTTGGTTTGCAGCAAATCCATCTCGGTGCGTTTTCGCTCCGTGATGTCGTACACCATGAGGACGGTTTGGTTTGTTGTGGAATCTTTCGAACGAGTCGCTTCGAGGTGAATGGTGCGCCCTTGCAGGGTCATTCCTTGCAGTTCCACCCGTGATCGGGCGTATTTACGCGCACCCAATCGTTGCCAATCCCGTGGGTTCACCATGGTGAGAATGTCTGCACCAATTGGCAATTCTTGCCATCCAAAAAGAATGGCAAACTGTTCGTTCGCGTCCACAATTTGAGTGTCTTGCAAGAAAGCGATGCCTTCCATGGCGTGACGGGCGAGTGATCGGAAACGCTGTTCGCTGTCTCGTATGACCTGCTCATAAACCATGCGTTCGCTGATGTCCCGAACTTGAATCAATACGGTACCGTCACCAACAGGAACTGCCTTCCACTCTGCATCGAATATGGATCCTGTTTGACGCATGACGCGACACCGCATTTTCGCTGCATCCCCGCGGAGGACTCGTTCCATTTTTGAATCGAACAACCCCAGCTCATCTCCATCCAACAACCACATGCCCCCTTGCTTGTCCCACACGTTTTGAACACCTGCTTTGTTCGAACTCCAATCCAAGGTGCGGCAAGTTTGGGAATTCCAAGCCAAAGGCACTCCTTCCTTGACCAAGATCATGGCTTCAGGACAAGCTTCGAGGAGTTGGAGCTGCGCTTTTGTCATCGTTCAGTTGCTCGGAGTTTGCCGTCGCGGCGCTTGTCCACCTTCGAACCGTCCACCTTACGCAGCTTGCCGTAGCGGTAAATGTACTCGTGCATCAAAGAACCCTGGTCATCGTGCAGACGCCATTTCTTGTGCTTGGCCCCGCTTTCGTATTTGCCTTCCGTTTCGATCACGCCGTTGGGATGCCATGTGCGGTGTTTCCCCACAGGTTGACCAAATGAGAATTCACCTTGAAACTGCCTTTTCCCGTCGCCGTAGGTGTGGGTCCATTGGCCGTCTTTTTGGCCCAAGAGGTAGTTCCCTTCTTCCAAGTGATCGTGGATGTGAATGCGCCAAGGACCCTCTCGTTGGCCGTCCTCATACTGTCCTTGAACCAAAGCCTCACCGGCCCTGTCCAATTCCAAAAACTCACCATTCAATTCCCCCCTCGTGTATCGTTCTTTCCGATGAATGTCGCCTCCTGCATACCACCACATCCAAAGCCCATGAACGGCGCCGTTCATGTAACTGCCCTGTTGTTCTTTTTCACCCGACTCCCGGTAGAATACCCAATCTCCCTCCCGTTCGTCCTCCATGTACATGCCCTCAGCTCGGAGGGTTCCGTTGGGCCAATAATCTTTCCACGGACCGTTTTTGCGACCGTCCTTCCGGGTGATTCCTTCTGCAACCAACACATCTTGCTCAAACACCGATCCACCTACCACATCGCCTGAAGAATCGAACCTTCGAGAAACCCCTTGTTTCACACCATCCACATAGGTGATGGTTTCTGACAAAGTACCGTCCTCTCGCAGGATCTCCTGCAACTCAACCACGGGTGCGCGATTTTCTGCTTGCAAGACCTCCAGCCCGTGACGGAATTCCACCACGCGAACCACAGATCCCCTTGCATCGAAAAACTGAAAAATACCGTGGCGCAAATCATCAAGGTAGAATCCCGACTCCACAACCCGACCACTTGGATGAAACACCTTCCAAGGTCCAGTTTTCAATCCGTTCTGATCGAAACGATTGAAGGATTCTGAAGCCACCAAACTGTTGTTCTTGTACCAGCGGTAACCGTTCGGTTCCTCGTAAAGGTTGTAGAGGATGGCCTTTCCTTCACGTTGATTCGACTCGTAAGGCAATTCCAAACTCAGAGACCCATCCGACCGAAACGACTTGGCCAATCCACTCTTCACCCCGTTCTCCCAAAACACCGAATCGGTCAATGACCCATCTTTCCAGAGGGTTTGGACTCCGTCACGCATACCCTCCTCAAACGTCGCTGTTTCTTGGAGAGCCCCGTCCTGGTAAAAATGCCAAATCCCATGAGGTTCGTTGTTTCTCCGCTCTCCCTCACTCAATTTGTCGCCACGATCCGAATAACTCGTCCAAACCCCAGTCGGCACCCCAGCCACATAACACCCTTCGCTGGCAACCGAACCGTTCTCATGCAAAAACTGCTTCCACATGCATCCCTTCACATCGGGCTGAGCCCAACCAAAAAACGCTTTTCCACACACTAGTATGAAAACAAGTTTTTTTAAAAAAGAAGGAGTAGTAGTTGTAGGCATGTGGATGAATGGGAAAACTTCAGGTCGAAGAGGGTTGTTTTTGTCGAAGTTCACCGGCTGTCCACAAAGTTCGTTTGGATTTGTGGAAGATAACGGACTGAAGGAGAGGACGTGGTTGTGGTTTTGCACATGTTGTGGATGACCACTCCAAAGGGGAAATGGATGTTTTCTGAGACGTTCAAAACCTGCATTTTTTGGGGCAAAACACGTTGGTAAATGACCCCTCAAAGATTTGGAATGGAAGCATGTGAGCTGGCTTAGGTGCTCAGGAAGCAGAATCCAAAAAAAGTTCTTCTTTGCTTCCAACAGGTTCATGAACGTATGATGTGGGTATTTTCGTGGAATGATTGTCAGCATTGGATGCGATCATGCGGGACCTGAATTGAAGGCGCGCATCGCACAACACCTCGAAGCCCAAGGACACACGATGTTGAACCGCGGGACAGACGGTCCAGAAAGTGTCGATTACCCCGATCATGCCCACGCCGTTTCAGAGGACGTGTCTTCGGAACAGGCGGAGTTGGGTATTTTGATTTGTGGATCGGCCAATGGGGTTGCGATGACAGCCAACAAACACAGCAATGTGCGTGCGGCCATCGCTTGGACTCCTGAGATTGCGGAACTGGCTCGGCAGCACAACAACGCCAACATCCTGTGCATTCCCGCGCGTTTCGTGTCAGAACAAACCGCCATAGCGATGGTCGATGCGTTTTTCTCTTCGCAATTCGAAGGGGGCCGGCATGCGCGCCGAGTAAGCAAAATTGCCTGCATGGCGTTGACTTTGTTGGTAGGCATGCCATTTGCAATGCGGGGTCAAAAAGAAAACGTGGGTTCTTACCCGCAAATCCACAACACTCATTTGGATACGACGCAAATGCACCTTCACCTGAGTGTGTTGGCGAGCGATGGATTTGAGGGCCGGGAAACAGGGCAACCCGGCCAAAAGCGGGCCGCCATGTACCTCGAAGCGTATTATCAAAACATCGGATTCGAGGCTTGCAACGGGGGCTCTTTTTTCCAAGATGTACCCCTGGTGGACACCCAAATTTTTGGGGGATGGGTCGAAGTTGAGGGCGACACCCTGGCTTTGATTGATGATTTTCTCCTCTACCCGGGCCTGGAGGTTCTTCAGCTGGAATCCAAACCCATGTGGTTTTTGGGTTATGGAATTCAAGAAGGAAAAGCGTGGAACAATTACAAGAAATTCAAGAAAGGCGGTGTTGCGATTGTGCGAGAAGGCGAGCCCTTGAACAGCGAAGGAAAGTCGTTTCTGACAGAGGATGGTTCCGAGAGTTCTTGGGCCAAATCCTTGAATCAAAAACGCGAGGTGGCAGCAGATTTTGGGGCTTCCGCGGTTGTGGTCGCGCTGGAAGATGCGGAGTTTGACATGAGAAAAAGCCGCATGCGCCGCTGGATCTTGCGCAAATCCACGAGCCTCAATGCAGCGGTGGATGGCGATGGCAGCGACATTCCGACCTTTTTTGTTCGTGCTTCAGTGGTGGATGCGTGGTTGGAAGGAAGCAAAGCAGGAAGTTTGGCTGAGCACCTTACCCAAGTTTCGAAAGGAAAAGCATCCAAGCCGGTTTTGTTGAAGAAGCCATTCTCAATGGCCATTGACCAGCGTCGTTTTCCTTATGAAGCTGAAAACGTCCTCGCTTTTTTGGAAGGTGGAGACCCAGACCTCAAGGATGAGGTGCTCGTCATCACCTCGCACTACGACCACGTTGGCATCATTGAAGATGAGATTTACAACGGTGCAGACGACGACGGTTCAGGAACCGTTACGGTGATGGAGTTGGCACGGCAATTCCAAAAGCTGTACCAGAAGGGTATGAAACCTCGCCGAAGTGTGCTTTTCATGAACGTGGTGGGCGAGGAAAAAGGCTTGTTAGGGAGCCAACATTACGTGGAGAACCCCATTTTCCCGTTAGAGAACACGGTGGCCAACCTGAACGTCGACATGATTGGCCGTGTCGATGAGGCGCATGCAAAAGATGAGAATTACGTGTACCTGATTGGCAGTGACAAACTCAGCACCGCCCTGCACGAACTCAGTGAAGAGGCAAACCGTACTTCTGTGCAATTGGCGTTGGATTACACGTTCAACGAGCCCGACGATCCCAACCGCTACTATTACCGCAGCGACCATTACAACTTCGCCAAGAACAACATTCCCGTGATTTTCTACTTCACGGGAGTGCACGAGGACTACCATCAACCAGGGGATGATGTGGAGAAAATCCGCTTCACCAAAATGTCCAAGATTGGCAAACTCATCTTCCACACGGCTTGGGACATCGCGAATCGGGACGAACGCCCCGCGGTCGACAAGGTCAACGACTTTCCGAGCGACCGCTGATCCGATTCAGTTCACTTCGGAAGAAGGCGCGCTCAACCTCGAACCCCTCCCCTGTCGCGGGTCCGTTGAAACCCTGATGGATGGTGGGCTCACCCTTCAGGGGCCAAAAAACCGTTGTAGGAAAAGACCTCACCGTGTCCACGGCGGAGAGCACATTCGCGGCTTCTGTTTTGCTGGCTTTGCCTCCCAGCAAGACCTCCCAAGGAAGTTTCATTTCCGTTCGGAAAGTCTGCAAGCGTGCCAAGGCTTTGGCATCCGTGCTGCGCTCAAAGGCTAGGCTGAGGAACTGCACCTCGGGGTAGTCGCCCGCAAACTCCTGGAGCAATCGAGCCTCGTCCATGCAGTTGGGGCACCACGTGCCCATGATGTCCAGGACCAGGCCTTTTTTACCTTCGATTTCCAACAAATCGCGCGACCAACGCAACGTGTCCCCGTTGGCCTGGACCCCCGCAAACGTCAATTGACGGGATGTCGCGGATTGCGTTGCGCTTTTCCACCCCATGGGCATGGACAAGAGTCGTCGGCCAGCAAAGGCTGTGCGGTAGTGGGTTCCAGACAAAAACGCGCCATTCACCAAAGAGTCACCCTTCAAATTGGCTTGGAACCGGAAGAGATGAGCGCCATCGAATGTGCTGAAAATGAGTGTGTTAACATTCTTTTTTCCAGCAAGGTAGCGGTAGTCGCCAGTGGGGGTACTGATGGTGGCCCAAACCGAGTCGTCGCGCGTTTTCATCACGAGCAACCCTTCGGTCGTGGCCCAAAAGGAAGTGTCGGCTTGAGGGTAGTGATGTGGCTTTGGGCCCTCTTTTGGGAGTGGCTTCAGCGTAAGCGGCACCTTGTAATCCCCACTCCTCAGCGAGTCTGTCCAGAAGCCTGCCCACACCTCTCCTACCCACTCTCCTACCCACGATCCACCAAACACAGGGATCTCGTAGACCTCTCGTCCTTGTGGCCTCAAACGAATGCGTTCCGCCCCATTGCGGACCACCCAAGTGGAGTCGACCCGTTCCAGAAGAACCACAGTCTTGGGTTCGGTTTCAAAGACAGCCTCGTAAAGCCGAGGCGAACGAGCGTCATGCTCGCATGAAATCAAAATCAGAAGGAAGGCCATCAAACACCAAGAGCAGCTCATGGCTGCTCTTGGACGTGGACAAGCGCGTGCAATCATGCGCTCAAAGTAACACGGAATGTCAGAGGTCGAACTTGATTCCTTGCGCAAGCGGCAAGTCGGATCCGTAGTTGATGGTGTTGGTCTGACGGCGCATGTACGCCTTCCAAGCGTCCGAACCGGATTCACGACCCCCACCCGTTTCTTTCTCTCCTCCAAAAGCTCCGCCAATTTCAGCGCCCGAGGTGCCGATGTTGACATTGGCAATGCCGCAGTCCGAGCCGGCACAAGACAGGAACGCCTCAGCTTCTCGAACGTTGTTCGTCATGATCGCAGAGGACAAACCCTGCACCACGCCATTCTGCATGGCGATGGCTTCGTCGAGCGTGTCGTACTTCATCAGGTACAGGATGGGCGCAAACGTCTCGTGTTGGACGATTTCCAAGTCGTTGGTGACTTCGGCAATGGCCGGCTTGACGTAGCATCCGCTTTCGTAACCCGCGCCTTCGATGCGTCCACCCGGGACCAAGACACGCCCACCTTGCTCAACCACAGCCTGCAGCGCTCGCTCGTACTGCACCACGGCATCGGTGTCGATGAGCGGACCGACATGGTTGTTTTCATCAAGCGGGTCGCCGATGCGAATCTGTTTGTACGCTTGGGTCAATTGGTCACGCACCTTGTCGTAGATGCTGGTGTGGATGATCAGGCGTCGGGTTGACGTGCAACGCTGCCCGCATGTGCCGACGGCGCCAAACACCGTGGCAGGAATGACCATTTTCAAGTCGGCCTCTGGCGTGATGATGATGGCGTTGTTTCCACCCAACTCAAGGAGAGACCGCCCGAGACGCGCAGCAACAGCCTGCGCCACAATTTTACCCATGCGAATCGAACCTGTGGCGGACACGAGGGGCACTCGGCGATCGGCGGTCATCATCTCACCGACCTTGTAGTCGCCGTTGACAATGCAACTCAAGCCCGCGGGGAGGTTGTTGGCAGAGGCGACTTCGTTCCAGATGTTTTGGCATGCCAACGAACAAAGCGGGGCTTTTTCGGAGGGCTTCCAAACACACACATCACCCGCAATCCAAGCCAATGCGGTGTTCCAACACCACACCGCAACAGGGAAGTTGAAGGCGCTGATGATGCCAACGACGCCAAGCGGATGATACTGCTCGTACATGCGGTGGTTGGGACGCTCGGAGTGCATTGTGAGGCCGTAGAGCTGACGGCTCTGTCCCACTGCGAAATCACAGATGTCGATCATCTCTTGGACCTCGCCCAACCCTTCTTGGTAGCTCTTGCCCATTTCATAGGACACCAGGGCGCCGAGGCTGGCTTTTTTGGCACGAAGTGCATCGCCATATTGTCGGACGACCTCACCCCGCTGTGGGGCGGTCCATTTACGCCATTCGACGAAGGCATCCGAGGCTGCGGTCATCACGCGCTCGTAATCGTCCGACGTGGCGGTGCTCAACGACGCAATGCGTTTTCCGTCCACCGGGGAGTTGCTGTCAAAGCTTGCCCCAGAGCCAAAGGCTTCCGCGCCGATCATGACGCCGGGGTTGTGGTCTTGAATGCCGAGGTCGGCAAGGATGTCTTGAATGTTCATGCGACCGCAAAGGTAGTCGTTAGCGGCCGAGGTAGACCATGAGCACGCTCAGGTCGGAAGGGCTCACACCGGAGATGCGGGAAGCTTCACCCAAGGTTCGAGGGCGACGGTCGGTGAGTTTTTGACGCCCTTCGAAACTCAAAGAGGTGAGGCGTTGAAAATCGAGATCTTCAGGGATCTTCAAATCATCGAGCTTGCCCAAACGATCGGCCATGTCTTGCTCTTTGGCAATGTAGCCTTCGTATTTCACCTGAATCTCAACTTGCTCAAGGACTTCGTCGGAGTGTCGGGAGCAGGCGTCATCGACAGAAACGATTTTGGAGGCCATCGAGGCCAGATGCACGTGTGGGCGGGCCAGGATGTCGTTGGCGCGCACAGCGTGCTTGAGAGGGGCGGATTTGGCTTCATCCAAGACCGGAGCGGCTTCCTCTGGTGTGACACTCAAATGTTGCAAGTCTTTTCGGAGTGTTTGGACGCCCGCAAGCTTGGAGTCGAGAGCGGCCATGCGCTCGTCGCTGGCCAGGCCCAATTCGTGCGCAAGCGGCGTGAGGCGCTCGTCTGCGTTGTCTTGGCGAAGGAGGATTCGGTATTCGGCCCGTGACGTGAACATGCGGTAGGGCTCTTCTGTGCCTTTGGTGACGAGGTCGTCAATGAGCACCCCGATGTAGGCTTGGCTTCGGTTGAACGTGATGGGCTCCTTGTTCCACGTGGAACGAGCAGCGTTGATGCCCGCCACGAGTCCCTGGCACGCGGCCTCTTCGTAGCCTGTCGTGCCGTTGATTTGGCCTGCGAAGTAGAGGCCCTGAACAAGTCGCGTTTCGAGGCTGTGCTGAAGTTGGGTAGGAGGGAAGTAGTCGTATTCGACCGCGTAACCGGGGCGAAACATCTTCGCGTGTTCGAAGCCAGGGATTTTACGCATGGCGCGAAGTTGGACGTCCTCAGGAAGACTTGTGCTGAATCCATTGACGTAGATCTCACACGTGTTCCAACCCTCGGGCTCCACAAACACCTGGTGACGGTCTTTGTCGGCGAAGCGGTCGATCTTGTCTTCAATGCTCGGGCAATAGCGCGGTCCGAGACCACGAATTCTGCCGTTGAACATGGGAGATCGATCAAATCCCTCACGGAGCAGGTCGTGCACCTCTTCGGAGGTGTACGTGATGTGGCAGGGGACCTGGCGGGTGATGGGGTGGTGGGGGAGGTAACTGAATCGACCCGGGTTGTCGTCACCAGGTTGTTCCACCATCTTGGAGTAATCCAACGATCGGCCATCGACACGAGGTGGCGTGCCTGTTTTCATGCGACCGCTGTCAAAGCCGAGTTCGATCAATTGCTCGGTGATTCCTTGTGATGCGCGCTCTCCTGCACGGCCGCCACCGAATTGCTTTTCACCGATGTGGAGCAACCCGTTCAGGAAGGTGCCATTGGTAAGAACGACAGACTTCGCTCGGATCTCCATGCCGAGGCCCGTCCGGACACCCACGCAACAACCTCCCTCCACGACCACACTCACCACGCCGTCTTGCCAAAAATCGAGGTTGGGTGTGGCCTCAAGCATTTCCCGCCACGTTTGGGCGAAAAGGTTGCGGTCGTTTTGGGTCCGGGGACTCCACATGGCTGGTCCCTTGGATTTGTTGAGCATCCGGAATTGGATGGCGCTCCGGTCCGAGACCAACCCCGAGTACCCACCGAGCGCATCCACTTCGCGAACGATTTGTCCTTTTGCAATGCCCCCCATCGCAGGATTGCAAGACATCTGGCCAATGACGCCCATGTTCATGGTCACCAAGAGGGTGGAGGCCCCAAGGTTGGCTGCTGCTGCGGCCGCTTCGTTTCCGGCGTGGCCAGCGCCGACCACAATGACATCGTAGGTCTGGATCATGGAGGCAAAGGTCGTGAGGAAGGGCGTCAGCCCTGTTGTTCCCCGTGGAACATTGCCAGAGCGTGGTCTTCGGCAGCGCGCATTTTGCGTGCGTCAGCGGCCGACTTGTCCTTGAATCCGGCGAGATGAAGCAGGCCGTGAACCATGACGCGGCGGAGCTCTTCTTGGAACACAACACCCTGTTTATCAGCGTTTTCAGAGACGCGTTCAAACGAAATCAAAAGGTCTCCTGACACGTGTTTCCCCTCGCTTTGATCAAAGGTGATGATGTCGGTGTAGGTGTCGTGGTCGAGGTACGTTCGGTTGTACTTCAGGAGCTCTTCGTCGGAGCAGGCGACGATGCTCAGGTCGCCCAACCTGCAGCAGTGAAAAGACGCCACGGCTTTCAGCCAAGCTTTCACATCACGTCGACGATCGACGCGGCAAGGCACGTCGCCGTCCACAAACACAACCATGGGCTCAGGCCAGGACGTTCGTGAACGTCAACTCCACAATGCGGCCATCGTCTTCGAATGCACATTCGTCCGCAAGGTGGCGCATGAGGAACACTCCTCGTCCGTGTGGCTTTTCGATGTTTTCCGGCGCGGTGGGATCGGGGAGGTTGTCGTAGTCGAAACCAGGACCCTCGTCCGTGATGCGAAACACCAGGCTTTTCCCATCGAGGGCGCACGTCACCGTGACCGACTTGCTCGGGTCGAGTTTGTTGCCGTGGACGATGGCGTTGTTGACGCCTTCCGTCATGGCAATCAATACGTTTCCGTAGTGCTCAGGGATGATGCTGTGCTCTTCGCTCAACTGATCAATGAGGCGCTCCACGACCGCAATGTTCTCGGGCTTGGAGTCGAATCGCATTTCTGGGAACGTGGTGGTCATGGCTTCAAGTCGGGTTGTTGGCTTCCGGAATCGAGGTCCAAAGTATTGAAATAATCGTTGACGCGCTCCCGGTAATAGGGGAGAAGTTCCGCGGGCACGGTTCGCATCAATTCGAGTTCGTTCATCTTTTTTCTCAGGTATTCGGACGCTTGCGGCGGTGTCGCCTTGAGTGCGTCGTCCCCTGTTTGCGAAGTTCGTTCTTCTTTTTCGCCACGAATGCGCTCCGCGTTCTCAGCTTCCAACAATCGAGTGATTAAATCTTGCTGTCGCTGGAGGGTGGCTTGATCGACTTGTTTGTTGACCAAATCGCGTTCCATCTCCTCCATCTCCTTCGCGATTTCACCCATCTCCTTTCCATTTCCCGAGCCGTCTTCGTTCAGCTCCTTGGCCTTCTCTTGAGCCATTTTGCGCAGGGCGGCTTGTTGGGCAGCCATTTGGGCGAGCTCTTTGGACATCCCCCCGGGTTGTTGTTTGCCGGTTTGTCCCTGGTTCGCCCCTTTGCCCATTTGCTCTTTCATTTGTTCAAGCTTCTGCCCAAGGGCTTGCTGCATTTTCTTCATGTCACCCGCCTTAGGTGAGGAAGAGGGTTTGCCAGAGCCACCCGGTTTTTCGCAGTTGCCCGACCCGGGTTGTTTTTGGGCCTCTTGCTGTTGCATCTGTTGCAGGGCTTCATCAAGCAGCAACGCCAGGTTGTTGAACGAGGTCATGACGTATTGCTGGTTCATCGCGATGTCTGCGGTCAAGCGGTCGCCAAACCCCTCCAACGCCTTGGTCATGTGACGGTTCACCAACCCAATTTCACGGTTGACAGCGGACGCGAGTTGAGGAATGCGCATGCTCAGCTCGAAAAGGCTGTCCTCGACCATGACTGCATCGTCTTTGAGTTTGCGTTGGGCTTGCCCGTGCGACACGTAGCGAGGATCCTGCTCATCCGTCAGTTTCAGTTCAGCCATCAACTCCTCCTCCTCGAACGAAAGGGTCAAGATGTTTTCGAGAAGCGCTCGCAGGGCGTCCATGTCTTCACTCGCAGATTCAGATTCCGAGTCCATCTGCATTTGCTCCATTTGCTGGGCGAGCTGTTCCATTTTTTCGGCGGCGTTCTGCTGGCTTTCAGAGGCCTTCTTGTCCTTGCCTTTTTCCAACTGATCTGAACCCTTTTGCATCTCTTCTTGGATGGCTTGCTCTTCCTGAGAGCTGTCCATCATGGGGTTGGGGTTTTCGAGCTGCTTGTTGTCTTTCTCGAGTTGATCCAACTCCTTGCGGAGCTCGTCAAACGCTTGGTTGAGGCTGTCTTGCTTCGCCTTGAGGTCTTCGGGTTCCATGAGGCCCAAATCGGTTTCCTCCGCCAACCTCTCTTGTTCTTCCGCCAGCTTTTTCAAATCCTCGATGGCGTCATCCATCTTGGTCTCCCATTCGAGTTGACGGAACTGCTCCAAGGCCCGGTCGAGCTCTTTTTCCATCGCGTCGTGGTTGAGCTCCATCTCGTTGAGTTGCTCCTGGATCTTTTCAGGATCCATTTCCTGCATGAGCTCCTCCATCTTTTCGTAGATCTGACGAAGTTCCTCGCTCATGATGTTGTCCATGAGTTTTTGGAGTTGATCCTGCTTGTCCAGGATGCGCTCTTCTTGCTTGCTGAATTCGTTGGCCCGTTCGTCTTTGCGCTCGTTTTCTTCGCGCATGTTCTCCAGCTTTTCGTGCAGCGCCTTTTGCTGCTCGAGCAAATCCTCCATGGCTTGACGGTCTTGCCACGTCATTTCACCCTGTTCGCGCATGCGTTCTTGCATGGCCTCCATGGCTTCGCGGAGTTCCGCCGCCTCCCGAGAAGCCTCTTCGAGGTTTTCTTCAATGTTGTCAGACGCTTCTTCACGCTCCTGGCGGATTTCATCTTTGCTCGGCGCAGCGATCCGGGTGGTTCCGGATCGGGCCATTTTGGCTCCATGCACGCCGTCGTTGTCCCAAACCTCAAACCAACACTCCAGGACGTCGCCCTCGCGCCAATCCAAATCGGCCATGTCCCAGGTGTGGAAAAACGCGCCCTGCCGACCCGCAGGAACCGCCAATTCTATGCGTCCGCCGAATTCGATTGCCGCGGGTTGCGCGGAAGCGAGCTCGGTGGGTGCGCGTGGTTCGACGCGCGCGCCACGTTCGGAATACGACCAAACAAAGCTGAGCCGACTGAACCCATAATCGTCTTGCACGTTTCCGGTGAAGTGCTGCAGTTTGCGTGAAGAGCTGTCGGCGGCCTCATTGACCCGGATGGAGGGTTTGCCATCTTTGATGACTCGAATCCGATGCCTCAAGGAGTCGCCCACGGCTTCTTCACCGGTTGGAGTCAACCAATACACGATGTTGTTGGAGGCGATCCAATTGGTGTGGAAGGTTCCCGCGGCACCTTGGCGCACCTCCGCAACCGATTCGCCGAGGCGCATTCGCAACCCCGTGCCGCCATTCACCTTGACCGACCACTGAATCGGCGTGCCTTCCGGCACCGTTAAGTCTCCCTGGTTTCGTTGATCCACTGCGGGGAGTTGGGTGTACGAAGGCGGTGTCGCAACCACACGGAGGTCCGCCAGGTTCGGCATGGCGTAAGGCGTCGCCACGTGCTCTTTCGACCGCCACCCGTTGGCCAAAAACTGAAACGGAGTGGAAGATCGAACCGAAGGGAACGTGTACCGAAACACATGACCTCTAGCCCGTTCCATGCGGAACCGCCCGCCCATCGTTTCCACCAACACCGCGCTGGGCAGGTCCTGACCGACCACCTCAACCTCCACGGTGAGGGCGTTGCCTGCGGCGACACGGAGGTCTTGGTTTCGGAGTTGAAATTCAAATGGAGCGGGTTCAACGAATTCGGTGCGGTGTTGCACGATGCGAGTGGCGGGTTCGGTCACCCAAGTGGGCCGTAACCACATGACAGCCGCGACGAGAAGTGCCACCGGGATGGCCACGCGTAGCGCACGCACAGACGCCGTCATGTCGACCGCTTGCGCAAAAGGAAGGGGCCGAAGGGAGGCCGTGCGCTGATCAATGCTCGCGGCGAGCAGGGCAATGTCCGCGCCTTGCGCGTGGTCTACTTGATGTTGGAGTTGGAGCGTGTTCAGGAGTTTGTCTTTGACCTCTGGGAAGTGATCCCCCACGATGCGCGCCGCTTCGTCGTAGCTCAAACCGCGACTCAACCGGAACCATTGCGCGACAGGCCAAAACACTTGCGTGACGAGAACCCCCAACGCGGTTGCCGCGAACAGGTAGAAAATCACCGTGCGCCCCGCCACCCCAAACCGACCCACGCTTTCGAGAAGGGCGAGCACAAATCCCCCGAGGGTCAATGTGGCAAACGACAACAAAAGCCCTCGAAGGGCTTTGTTTCGGTGGTATCGCCGGATGAATTCATCCAGCTTTTCAATCAAGGATATGCTCGGTTTCATCTCTGCACAAGAAAGGTACGCTACCTTCGGCGTCCATTCACAACCTACGCCATGAAAGGAATCTTGGTTCCCTCAATTGCAGCCCTAAGCATCTTTTGGCTTTCGGCTTTCGGAGTCCCAAACAAGGCTTCTGCCCAAGCAGATGTCGTGTTGAATGAAATCAACCACGTGGTTGGCCCAGAGTTCGGTCAATTCGTGGAACTGTACGGTGCGCCGGGCACGTCTTTGGACGGTCATGCGCTCGTGATTGTCAAATCGTCCTTTCAGTCAGCGACGTGGGTGGCCGTCACCGAGGTGTTGGTGGACTTGCAAGGCGAAACCCTCAACGATGAGGGCTTTTACCTTGTGGATGTTGAGGCATGGCAGAGCAATTTGGCGGGAGTGGTGTTGGCAAGTTCTTCTGCGTCGACGTTCGAGGTGGGAACCACCCCCACGTTTGACGGAATTTCGGATGCCGTGTTCTATGGGAGCAACTTTGTGACGAGCCCACAGTGGCAACCCATCGTCTCGTTGGTCAACCCCGGAACGACGGAGGGTGTGACGGAGACGGGGATTGGAACCAATGCAGGTTCCGACGGTTTGTCTCGCGTTCCCGATGGAGGCGCAAGCCTGGACCAGAATTTTGTCATCCAAGCGTTGAGTCCCGGCGTGAGCAACGTGTTGTCCTGCGAAGGGGGCCACCTCGAATTGAACAACCCGGCCAACACCACATTTTGCACGGATTTGGGCCCCGCCATTGTGGGCTTTACGCACACGTCGGATGCGGCCAACAGTTTGACAAGCTTGGCTGTTGTGAATGGCGAAACAGGCGAAGTGGAGAGCGTGTTTTTCGGCACAGCATTGAACATGGAAGGCCTTGGTGACGGGGTGTTTGAGGTGTACGCCATCTCGCACGATTTGATTTTGGCCGAAGGCTTGACGTCGCTCGACACGATCGAGACGATGCCTTCGGGTGGGTGTGTGAGCGTGTCGGTTGACCCTGTGGTGGTGGTGGGCGAGACGTGTGAAATTCCCTCCTGCGATGGTGGAACTTTGTTGACGGCCGGCGGTGAAGTGGATGCCGAAGCGTGCTTGACAGAGGATGGAGCGTTGGTTCCTTTTGGGTACTACAGCGATGCCGTGGAAGGGGAGTACGTCTTCCTCATTTGCAATGAAAACGACGAGGTTCTCGCGACCACCGACGAACCCTACTTCGACTTCGCGTCGTTTGGCGA